>RCUE01000207.1_pt1 | contig 20275 bp, 26 predicted proteins | sample 2166111 | NCBI WGS metagenome assembly RCUE01 (sample SAMN09930795, study PRJNA488358) | compost metagenome | feature: garden; material: soil; isolation source: compost soil in phenylacetonitrile-enriched culture | place: Germany: Experimental Botanical Garden Goettingen | collected 2016-01-27 | reverse complement strand
CCCTCCGAGCTCCGGCTTAGTGGTCGCCGTGATTACCTTGGGAAGGGTTAGTAATAACAAATCCTTCTTCGGGGAAGTACAAGTAATCAATTTTTACACCATCCAGCAACGGCTGACCGCTTTCCAAAATCACATCGATGCCTTTATCTGTAGATACAACAGTATCTGTTTCCTTAGGCGTGTCCAAATCGAGCCCGTAATGAGCATGATCTCCATGAGCATGAGTAATTACAACGCGCAAGCTCTTCCCTTGGTTCTCTTCCTTATCCAGTTCAAGCTTCAATACTTTAGCTGCATTACGAGTAATTTTGCAGTTCATTAAACTTCATCTCCTTCATATTCATTAAATGAAATGTGGTTCAATGGATACATATCCACACCACACAACCTAGCGGATAAAATCAACAATTCCAATAATTAGCCCTCTCCTTGATAAAAAGAAGTTGTGCAGCATAGCACAAGGCAATATTCCTATTGTAAAGAAAATCGTAAAAAATCGCAATCACGAAAATCATAAGCTTACATCTAACGGACACGTACGTGCTGTTTTTCAAGCATATCGGGATATTTTCGTTCAGCACGGGTGACGAACCAATTCATAAGCAATAACGTCACACCAATATCGTCGATGGGCATAAATGGCATGACATCAGGTAATACCCAATAGAGCAACACAGGCACCGCAAAGAGTAATTTTTCTCCCAGCGGAATCCTTGATGAAGTAATCAGTCGGGGCATACGACGAAATACATGTGACCATTGACGGAGAGATAGTAATCTTTTCCACTTCATAGGTTGTTCACTCCATTTCCAATGCTCCTAAGTATATATACCCCATTGAAGGGACATGTAAAGAGGAACACTTATAAAAAACGTGTTCCTCCTAATACGTGCAAGTGATTCGATACGTTTCAGTAGGCCGAATTTTTTACCATGACAGCACTGTTGCCATTAACATGCCCACTTCTGCTGCAATATCATCGTAATCACGCATGGGCAGCGGATTTACGCCTAGACCGACTTCAACGGTAAACCCCGGTTTACCAAATCGCTGTATAAACCAATCCTTGTACCCTGCATCGCTCCCACCCAGCTTTACCGCCCGGTAACCTGTTGCGGCAGCTAGCCGTAAGGCCCAATCTCGGCTCTCCTTAGGCTCTAGATCCCGATAATTCCAATAGATCTCCTGTCCCTGACTGTGTATGGATAACACCATGTCGAACTGTTCGCGCTCCGTTAGATCGGCAAGCGCCTTAGACTCCGGTTCAGACAAAGGTGCAGGCCCTGCATAGTCTCGTCGAGACGGACCTGTTTTACCGCGTCTGCGCACCTCTTCTTCCCAATATGCCGGAAATTGATCGTTGAGGTCGACACCACGAATATTGGCCTTCCAACCGCGATAATCAGCACGTCCTTCATTCCACTTTTTGAGGTCATGATACAACGGATGAGTTGGGAGTATACCTTGTTGCACCAGCTCTACCCCATCCGGGTTGACCATCGGAACCACCCATAAGGATGTATGCTCCAGCAAATCCCGCGGAGAACCTCCATACACCCATTGAGTGGCCCCTACATGTTCTTCAGTCCCACCGATCCCTTGTGCATATTGCTCTATAAAACGCAGCAAACAAGGCGTCGTCAGCCATTCATTAGCATGAACTGAAGCATTGGCGTGAATTTTACGCGTTCCTTGCCCAATACGTACATAAGGAATATCCTTCCCCATGACACTGGTTCCAATGCTACCAACTTCAATAAACGGATATCTGCGGGCCAAGGCCGCTAGGTCTTCCTTTAAATCTTCGTATCCATATTCTCCACGTAATCGTACAATCTGATCCTGATGGTCCTCAGGAATAACAATAGTTTTTCCTTCCATAAAATCATGCTCCGCAAGTCCGGGGTTGGCTAGCCGTAACTCATCAAGCTCCACACCAAACTGCTTGGCAATCTGTCTTGCATACTCACCAGGCTGAATAACGTATTTACGATCCGTAGACGGACGAATATATAACACTTGACCACTAATCAGATAGGGTTGTGTGGCGGCCCACGGATTATCCACGATCAAAGTATCCGCCGATAGTTTAAAAGCCGAGGCGACCCGGTGCAATGTATCTCCTTTTTGAACGATATATTCCCTCATCTTCTACGCCCCTTCCATCTGCCTTACTGCATGTTATGCAAACGCGGCGTGTCTTGATGTAGCGAAAAGCAAAACAGCCGACTTCTTTTGTCCAATGACAAAAAGTCGGCTGTCTCGTTAATCCAAATTGGTGACTTGCCAGACGACAGGCGTTTGGCGAATTTGCTCCCCGAGCCACTGTGCGGCAATGCGCTGGAACAATTCAGGATCGCCGGAACAAAAAAGCTGATGTACCGGCGTTTCGTCCCCAGCTTCCAACTTGTCTTTGTTATACAAAATGGTACTCGTCTCACGCGCCGTTTCATCTGCCGAGCTAATGAGCTTAACTGCAGGCCCCATGACTTCTTGAATCGTTTCCTTCAAAAAAGGATAATGCGTACAACCAAGAATCAGACAATCAATCGGATACGTTTGAATAGGCCTCAATGTCTCCTCCACAACCTGCGATGTCGTCTTGGAGCGGAATAATCCTTGTTCCACCAATGGAACAAGCGCAGGACAAGCATGGCTCACCACGTCTACGTAAGGAGACAATTGCTTGAGCGCAGCTGTATACGCTCCGCTTCGAATCGTACCGACAGTCCCAATCACCCCGACATGCCCGGTAGCAGTCGCGCTAATCGCAGCACGAGCCCCGGGGTGAATGACTCCGATCACCGGAATGGATACCTTTTGGCTTATATAGTCCAATGCCGCGGCAGTAGCCGTATTACAAGCAATAATAATGACTTTCGGATCAAATTGAATCAGAAAATCAACCATTTGCTCTGTAAATTTTTTAACCTCTTCCGATGGTCGGGGGCCATACGGAGTGCGCGCAGTGTCTCCAAAATAAATGATTTTTTCCCGCGGAAGCTGACGCATGACTTCTTTAACAACCGTCAAACCTCCTACACCGGAATCCAATATTGCAATCGCTTGCTGCACGTACACACCGCTTCCTTTTTTGTTCAAATATGAGTTGTTTCATCTCGGAAAGCTATCCGTTGCTACATACCTTATGTCGTATTCGTGTAAAAGGTACCCCAAAAGATTACCCTAAAACGAGGAAGTGATCAATAAAAAGGCTCCATCCCAACGGGAGAAGCCACGAATTCAAACTGTATTCAGTGTTTCACCTACGTTTTTACAGACCGTTACAGCGCATCTTTTTCCGTATCTTCTTGAACAGTCGCTGATGAAATACTAACCTCAGGAATAATTTCACCTTTTTTACGCCATTGCCCAATTTCATGAATGACGGCTGAGGCTGTCTCCTTAATTTTGTCAGTATACTCAATTGAGGTGTCTGAAATTTTCCCCGCTAGCTCCTGTCCCTTATCACTTACGTTGCGCGCCTGATCTGTAATATTCTGACGCAGCTCACGACCTGACTTAGGGGCAAATAATAAAGCAGCAACCGAACCAACAATGCTGCCTGCCAACGCGCCTCGGATAAAACTTTTGCAGTTCTCCTTCATCATCATCTCTCCCTTGTGCCCGGGCGAATGCCCATCTGTTAGTGCATTATAAGCATGGGGAGCTTGTCATGATACAGAAAACAAGCCTGAAAAGTTTTACTTTTTTTTAGAGCGGATACGATACAGGCAGCAACGGCCCCCATCTGCCAAACAATCCTCACGAACAACTTCGGCATCAAGTAGCTCCTCAAACATTTGCTGCTCGCATTCACAAGCCTTGCGGTAACGGCCTGCAATTTGAGAGATAGGACAATTGTATTCCACAATAGAGTAGCTACCATCCTCTTCCTCGCGCCACTCTGCCATATATCCGGAAGCATTCTGGATGCCCGAAAGCTTTTCCACACGTGAAGCCAGTGTAGTCTCCCCCTCTATATGAGGGGCGTAACGCTTCATCATTTTACGTTTTCTACCATCAAACAGCGAGTAAACAGCTTCCATTCCCTGTTCTTCATCGAGTTCCTCTAACAGTTCCAGTAACAAATGATCATAATTACGTGGAAACTGCTCGCTTCCCTGCTCGCTCAGGCTGTACAAAAACGTCGGGCGTCCCATCGCCTGTCTCACGATTGTAGCCACGATCAGGCCATCCTGCTCCATCAATTTGAGATGCCTGCGCACTCCCATTTCGGTAATGCCCAATTGAGCTGCCAAGCTTCCGACGCCCACAGGTCCCTGGGTTTTCAATAATGTCATGATCATGCGCCTAGTGGGCATTTCGGGTACGATATACTTATCCGTCACTTTTGCCTTTACACTCCCTCGGGCTGAGGACCCAATTCCTTATTTAAATAATCGTGCACGTTAGATACAAAAAGCTCCAGCAACCCAGGCAGCTTAGGTGTAAGTGGGTGAAGGCTTGTCCTGTCCCAATGGAAATACTCCTGTACTAAGGGTTTACGTAAGGCTACCAGCTCTAATAGTGAATGAAATACGGTATCATCCAATACACCTTCCTCATGAATGATACCGATAATGTCCTCATAGCTACTGGCGTCACGCATAATAAAACCGTCGATGATATAGCTTCCTACGTCCGTTACCGTCTCAATGGCCAGATGAAGGCAGCGCTCCTGCACTAGCCCCTGCAACAGATCGCCGTTCCAGGCAGCAGAAGTCTGGCGAAGTCCGGCGACAATGTCGGGAACAGCCCCTAGTCGAAGCTCAATTTGTTCCCGGTTGACATAATACAAGGTCCTGCACCTCCAGTACCGCTTTAGATTTCATAATCAACTGCGATAGATACATCCTTCACTTCATTCATGTGTACAATAATTTCCTGATGCACAGGGTGTACCTGATACGTTTGCAAATCCTCCAGTGTTTCGACAACAGCGGTAAGGGAAATATCATAAGAACGTTCCGAACGAATCACATCCGTACCTACTTCGAGTGACAGCAGCTCTTTGATTTTGCCGTTCATGCTGCGCAAAATGGATGCTGTGTGCTCAATGCTTTCGGGGGAGCGGTCTTTCAATTTGAACAAAACAATATGTTTAATCATGCGTATAGGCTCCTTATCTTAAAATGTTCTCTTGAAAATTTTATCATAACGCCCCACATACGGAAAGAAACTTTGTAATTCTAGCGATCTTTTCCACCATTTTTCCCATCAGACTCCTTGTCCTTTAATAGGGCAAAAAAATTCTTGAGCTTCGGTGGGAGCGGTAAACCCATTCGTGAACAGTTTTCCGTAATAGAGATCAATTCATTGGATAAATAAAAGTACGTTGCCGCCCCTTTCATGATTTCGGTACCCATCAGGAGGTCCACATGATGCGCCAAAGAAATTACCATTAGCATTAAAGCCTTTCTCGCCAACCCCCAAAAGCCGGCTTTACTGCTTAAACCTTGCCCAGTCTTAATTGCTGCGGCGACTCCAGTCACATAATCGACAGCCATTGCAACCGTGAATAGCACCATTAGCTGATTCCAGCCGCCAAAGGCAAACGTAATAAAGGCTCCTGCGGTAGCACAAATCATACTAAACATACTCGGATTAATATTCATACCTTCCTCCTCTCGGGGCGGTTACTGTAATATATGCAGCGACGTGATAACCCGTAAAGTCATATGACCTGTGCATAGACATGAATTCATAGATTCATATAAACCATGCTGCAAACTTCACATTTTCGAGCAAATACAACAAAAAGACACCTTCCAAACCACTATACAAATGGTTGAAAAGGTGCCTTTTCTTTCATGCTATTCAATTAACGATGATCATTCCAAAAATTAAGCGGAGTCAGGTTATCATTCAACGGCTCGAACGAATATCCTTCTTTCTGCAAGGCCGCCATGATTTGTGGAAGCACCTTGATCGTAGATGGCTTATCATGCATAAGAACGACTGGTGTTCTGCCTTGCTTTTTCAGTCTCTTAATATCACTGAGGACTGTCTGTACAAAATGCTGCGGATTTTTAGTATAACGCCAATCATTCGAATCGATGTTCCAGTCCCAAATATGATAGCCTGCACCCGTCAATTGATCACGGTATGCTTTCTTCAAATATGGTTTGCTGCCATAAGGTGTACGAATCAAAGAAGTGCGTTTCCCTGTGGCCTTAAATAAAATGTCGTTATCCTGATTCATCTCTGCCAATGCTGCTGCCGGGGATGCATAGATCTTTTTCACCTGGTGTGTCATCCCATGGAGGCCCAAACCATGCCCTGCGTCTACCATTCTCTTCATCACTGCGCTATGTTGGCGAATTTCAGGTCCCAGCATGAAGAACGTAGCTTTGGCATTATATTTGTCCAAAATATCCAGCAGCTGCGACGTATGCGCTGTAGGACCATCATCGAAGCTCAAATAAATCGTACGGCTGGATGATGAGGCAGTTCCCTTGTTGCCTGTATTGCTGGCTTTGCCCGGTTTGACAGCTGTATACTGTTTAATTTCTGCCGCGAATGTATTCAAGAACTGAGCATCAGACAAACTAGCGTTTGCATTCTGAATTCGATACAGATTACTTGTAGGAACCGTAATAGTGAAGCCGAATGCATCGGTCAAAGTGCGAATTGGCACCATCGTGCGTCCTCCACGCTCGAACACATCCCCCTTGTTCAAATCCAGCGTAAAGCTGCGATTATGTCCAGTCAGCACCAATGTATTTCCATTGGCAGAAGTAGAAATACCCATCTTTTGCCCTAATGTAACGATGGGTACATACAACTTATCATTTTCCATTACGGGCTTAACCGTATTCGAATCTAGCAACACATCATTGACTCCCAGCAAAGGCGCCTTCGCTTGTGCACTCGCTGTATTCGTATGTATACCCAGCAAACCCAAACAACAGATTGCCATCAAGCATACAGCCATCCATTTTACTTTTAAAAGCTTCATTCATTACACCATCCTGTGCTGTATTTTATAATGTGCGGGAGCTATCTCTAGCTTGTCTATGAAGTTATACAGACATGACGATATAGACATGGCAATATAGACATTCACTCAACATAAAGAACATAAACGCATCTCAACCGACTGAACCGGACGTCTTTTGGCCCCCTATATATATTAATAGATTACCAGACTATAGTAGGTAAATATAGTAAAACAATTTGAAAACAATCTCGCAATCCATCTTACCAAATAAGTTACAAAGTTGTGAATAAATCTTGATGGAACTAGAGACTACCTGAAGAAATATGAAGGTAAGGTACTTGGGGATAGAACTCTGGTATCTGACTAAATATTCTAGGTATCTAATAAACTATGGAATGTCATAGAGGAGTATCATTTAACCCGTTTACAAGGTACTAGGTATTAATAGATATAAAGAAAGACCCTGAGGATTGTCGCCCCCGAGGTCTCTCCAGTTGCCTATTCTATTAATGATACCTCAAACCTCTTTTTAACTTTATCCAGATAATTAGCAAGAAACAAATTCTTATTTGTAAATCCTAAAAAATATTCATAGTCATCCTCATCACTAGACGGATAATATTCCTGATGGAATAAAACATTGAAATGTTGTTTAAAATCTGAATCCTTTTTTAAGACAATGCATCTAAATAAATGATCAATTTCAATTGCTTTAATAATATCTTTTTTTTGCATCACTGAAAACCACATTATTTTCGGCGGTGTCTGGTTCGGTTCATTCCAATGAGGTATAGATTCCTTCCATGGCAACACCCACTCGGAATTCACAAAAACACATCTCTCTGAGATAAAATTCTGTGTATTCACATCAAATAAATTCATGTTCCTTTCGTAAAAGGAAAATAATACAATTGAATCCTTTTCAATGAATAACCTTATCAAGTCAGCAATATTCTCCGTTGACATATTATGCTTAATCACACCATAAGGCCGTTTAAGATTTATTTCCAAATTCATCATCCTATTCATTTGAATTAATAGTGATCCGATGTAGTTTTACCTGTCCTAGGGTCAATATATTGAAATTGCATTGGAATATTTGGTCAGGATCATAGATTTATTATCAGTCAAGAAGTAATAATAAAAAAGACCATAACACGAAACTATCTGGTATAGTGTACAGGCTACGGGAGTCATGAGAGTTAAATTCGTTTGGACTTAGCCGCCCAATTCATTCGACACTGGGTGGGGGTAAAAGTAAAGACCTTGAAATGGTATACTCTCAAGGTCTTTTTCTTATCCAAACTTTTTATTGAATCCCATTACTTACCATCCATATTCATTAGCCTTCTCTTCTCATCTAGCCATTCTTCTTCTCTTCTCACCCATTCTTCAGGACTTAATTTTTCGTCCGTCCAAAACGTAGAAGAATCCACAGCATTACCATCTTTATCGGTTGCAATAACCGATGTCCTACTTTTACCGAAAACCAAATTGGAACCAATTTGATGACCATCTTGGTTGTAAGTTAAACAGTGAACACCTATATTTCCCTTACAGCATTTTGAACCATGATTCTCTTCATTGTCTTCATAGAAACAACTTGCCTCTAGAACAATATGTTTCCATCCCATAAGACTCCTCCTTACACTCAAAAAGCAGCCTTTAATTCCTTAATGACGGCCTTGTAGTCGTGGTTGTTTATTCCAAGTCACTCAATTACACCGTTTTCTCGAATTATTCCATAAGCCCAATAAGAACCTTCGATCAGGGAGACACATACTTTCTACCATTTGGGGAACCATTTAGGTGCTCGAAATTCAGACTTGGATGCTCCGGATTCTCCTTGAATTGCTTAAAAGCTGCATCCGCTTTTTCTTGTATATTTTTTAGAAAGTTTATTTTATACGTTGTTAATTTCTTTACTCTTAATACTGGTGTATTCACACGCACCTATACTAAGGTCGCTTACGAAGTACGTTTGGAACTATCGACTGTCATGTTATAAACCGTTGCCTGCTTGTGCAACAATTCAATATTGTCTTTCTAAAGTGCATTCCCGGCACTCTGAACAAGCAAGTCTCCAACCTTGAAATCTTTAACAAGCGTCCATCCTTTGCCCTATACCCAAAGGAGATGGCTATAGGTAGATTCAATAACTTGACCGCCCACATGGACTTGATAAATCTCATTTATCTCGTATTTGAACATAACCCGTAACTTCTTTATATGCTACTTCTACCTCATCAGTCTCCTCATTTTTTTGAAAGAACCATATCTCTGACTTGAATGTCTTCAATATTCTTCTCTCTTTCATCTGTTCTAACCTTCGTACCTGCTGTAAAGCAATTACATTCTCCATACCATTACCTTAACCATATAGCGCAAAAACCCACTTTTCTCTCTGACATCCTCACAATCGTAAGAGAAGAACATATTACCTCCATTTCCATAAAAAATGTCACATTTTAATATATCGACACCTTAAACTTCCATTTTTATAGGCCAAATGGACCTTATTTTCCATAAACCGGTTAAGCCCATGGGATTAAAAGAAAATCAGGAGAGGAGCCACTTGCAAACCCCCCTTCGGGTATAGTAGTATGTGTTTAAAAAAATCGGAGGGTATATGCCTAAACAACAAGATAAACATTCCATTCAGGCGTGGTCTCTGATCAATCGCAAATATTTGGGAAAAGGCGTGCGTGTCAAACGTTTTCGTAAACCAACACGCTGTCAGGTGCGCAATCGCGTTTTGCTTGCCGTTTTGATGGCTAATGACATTAAACTGTCCCAACTTGCCGAGGAGCTTTCTATTTCCTCCCGTAGTGTCAGTGCGTGGGTATATGAAGGTCGCATTCCCGGCAACACTAATCTGGAAAAGACGTGTAATACACTTGGTTATCCGCACCATATTCTATTTAATGAAGAGGTTGTCCGGCGTTCACCACTCATCTGTCAACCAGCGCCGTCCCGTTTTATGAAACGGACTGTGACTCGTTCTCCGGTTAAAAATCGGATTTTGGCGGGTCTATGCATGGTACATGATATTTCGGTGACCGATGTGAGTCATTGGATTGGCGTTCACCCCGGTACATTTCGGAAATGGTTGCATCAGGGTACCGTTCCTTCGCAAACCTTCCAGGATCAGGCGGAACAGTTTTTCCGTATTCCAAAATCCATTTTGTTTGCTGATGCCATGCTGAAAAAGTAAAAATGTCCTTTAAAACAAAACGATTGAATTTTTCATGAAAGTCTTTGAAAGGAACGCATTACCATCTTTCATGCATAAGGCTTTCACATCATGTGATTCACAGAATATAAAAGCAAAAAAGCACAGTCTGCCGATTCCTCGGTGTACTGTGCTTTTTAGATAGCAAAATTTAAATGCTTCTTGCTTATAATTTGTATACTTCTTAGGAATGAGCGCTTGCCGCTTCAGTTGAACGTCCACCTTCTGCCTTGATAGCCTTCAGCTTTTTCATAACCGAGTTGCCCCCACATCCAAAGTAGGCGTGAAGACGGCTGTATTCCTCATAGAGCTTATCATAGACGACAGCGTTCTCAGGAATCGGTCTGAAGCTCTCGTCCCGTACACGTGCCATATGGCGCGCTGCTTCGACGATATTGTCGTACCCTCCAGCTTCAGCTCCCGCAGCCACGACTGCCAGTCTGGCCTCCCCAAACGTCCTGATTTAATGTTCCTAATATATTTAGGTCACTCTGCTTACTTTCATTTCTGGTACCACTCTCATCACACACTTGTACGTACAACTCAACCAGCCTTTTTTATGTCTTTTTTCAATAAAGTTTATGTACATATTTTCAAAAATGTATAGAAAAAACAGCCATTTTCTGCAATCCAGAAAACAGGCTGTTCGGTATGGCGAGTAGCATGCCATTCAAAATTCAGCGTTGAACCCAAACGATTGATAGCCCCATTTCAAAATCCTCCAGACATTGCCTGAGCTGGTCCCGTGGATTCGCGTACAATCAACTCTGGAGGTATAATCCACTGACGATCTTCTTCACGATACCCCTTCTCTTTAATCATCGATAGCATGGTATCGGCGGCACGTAACCCCAATTCTTCCTTGGGGTGCCGAATGGTTGTAAGTTTGATTTCCGTGGCTGTCGCCAAAAATGAATCATCAAACCCAACCAGCGATAGATCTTGGGGAATGCTCAGGTCCGCCGAACGTACAATATCCAGTAGCCGCACCGCCAGTTCATCATTATAGGTCACCCATCCGGTCGGACGTTCCCCTGCCTCCATCGCCAGCAGCTGCGATGCGCGTTGTAACGGAAGCTCATTTTTTTCTTCAGTCCGGTACGTCGTTACTGCGTTCGGATGTAAGGTCACTCCATATTTACGGTGAGCAGCTACAAATCCCTTCATCCGCAGAATTCCTTGCATATCATCGGTTTTGAAAAAACCAGCCAATCGCCGATGCCCCAGCTTGATCAAATGCTCTGCTGCCAAAAAACCACCCTTCTCATCATCCAAACGCAGACAAGGTGCGTCCATCTCCTCATAACGCGCATTGATCATTAAATAAGGGATTTGGCGATTTTCCACGGTTAAATAATAGTTCAAATTGGGATTACGTTCCCCGCTTTTGGTCGGCTCAATAATAATTCCACTCAGTGGTTGACTCAGCAGCATTTCCAAGCACTGACGTTCTTGTTCAGGGTCATTACCTGTGCTTGATAGCAGTAGCTTGTAGCCCTGCCGGCTTAGCTTAGATTCAATTCCCTGTACAATGGATGGAAAAATATAATCCGATATATAGGTTGTAACGACTCCAATTGTCCGTGGATCTTCGGGTTGCTTATGTTCCCGTGTTGCGACAAAGGTTCCCTTGCCCTGTATGCGAAACAGCCAACCTTCCTGTACCAGTTCACCCAGCGCCTGACGAACCGTTTGCCGACTAACTGCAAATTGTTCAGACATTTCATGTTCAGAAGGAAGCTGGCTTTGCGGCTCCAGTTTGGATGAATGAATCCATGATAAAATTTCCTGTTTAACTTGTATATATTTGGGCGCCATAATTTCCTCCGTACTTGCCATATCATGTACCTATTCGTATTCCGATTATAGCATATCGTACATTTGTACATACAAATGTTACAGGAGCAGGATATCGTTGTATAGCTGCTGGAGGCGTAAAGCCATTCACAAATCCCTTCCCATGCTTAGATTGAGTATCTAAAGGACTCTGGTGTAGGTGTAACACACATTACGAACGGAGCAACTGGTGTTCATTCATATACTTGAGTCCGGTATAGCGATCACGCAAAGTATGTGCCGTACGCAAAGCACGATCAAGCTGTTCCTGCGTAACCCCCAGATCGGCAATGGTAGACGGACCTCCAACCTGAGCTAGCCATGCACGCATCTGTTCCGATGTAGGCAAAGTCCGATATACTTTAAAAGCCTCCACATCCTGATTGGCAGCCAATTCCCTGTACATATCAGACAGTAAAGCAGAGGCAACGCCCACTTTGGCACCATGCAAAACTTGCTTGCGCCCCTCTGCAATAAAATCCATCTCAATTCGGTGAGAAATATGATGCTCTCCACCTGATGCAGGGCGGGAATGATCAATCATCAACATCGAAATACCGGATGCAATCAGCGCATTCATCAACACCTCGACACCTGTCTTGCTGCCTGCCGCAATCTCATCAACATGCTCTACACAGGCACGTAAAGCCTCCTCGGTAATTCGGTTAGCCACAGGTGAATACGGCTCGTTTCCCAAATCTCTGGACACATGCCAGTCTGCTAATGAGGTAAACTTACCGAGCATATCGCCAAAACCCGCAGCAGTCATCGTTTGAGGGGCCCTCGCCAATACGGACAAGTCAGCGAAGATCGCCTCCGGCGGAACGGCTTGAAACGTCTGCTTGCTGCCATCTACAATTAATGGGGCACCAGCGGAGGTAAAACCATCTACGGAGGCAGCCGTTGGGACTGACAAGAACGGACGATTCATTTTATAGCACACAAAGCGAACCAGATCGTGAATTGTACCGGACCCTACAGCAAGTACAGCCTGACTTTGATCCGTTACACCCAGCAGAACCTTCATAATATAAGTTTCATCAGCAATAACATCCCCTACCGCATTCGGAGGCAGCCGGACTACATCAACTGTCAAACCTGCTTCACGGATGAATTCAGCTACTTTTTTCCCTGCTGCCGCTGAAGTATGCTCATCCTCTACCAGAGTGACATGCCGATAATTCTGTTGAATCAAATAAGGAGCAATGGATTCAAGCGCTCCATCCCGTACCTCAATAAACAATTCAACCTTTCGGTGAGGATGATCAGCGTTACTAGCCTGCGCCTCTTCGTTCCACAGCTTGATCTGTTCATTCATATTCATTTCATCAGCCTCCTGAAAAAGGAATAATTTGCACAAGAATGATACATAATGATTAATAGATTCCGTTTGAAAACGATTACTATTTAATTGTACGCACAAGTGTGTGTCTAAGTCCAGAGAAAAAGTACAAGTTACTTTTTAATTTATACATTTGAAAGGAACATGTTTATGAAATTTGGAACGGATATTGCCTGCGCACTTGGGTTACTGGCAGGTACAACGTTTGGCAGTGGTATTACATTTTTGTTCGGCTGGCAAGCTTACCGGGCCCTGACTTCTGTTGCAATCTTTGGCATTGCGGGGATTATCATTACCATTGCCGTTTTTCGCTTGCTGCACCGTAAGTCGCTTTCCACGTCTAATTCTCGATAAATGCTGTTAGTGAAACGAGTGCAACTTGTATTTTGCTAGAATACATAAAAAACGGGTCTCTTAAGCCAATTGCATCGCTTGAGAGTACCCGTTTTTATTTTACACATATTTACTTATGAAGTCGTGTCTACATCTGGGTTAACATCTAATTCATAATCAATTTCATCAAACCCGAATCCAAATAATTGGAGGAAATCCAGACGGTATTGTTCGAGATCGCCTAATTCAGATACATTTTCTGTAGTGATTTCAGACCAAGCTGCTTTGACAGCCTGCTGCACATCGTCTCTCATTTCCCAGTTATCCAGACGGATGCGTCCTTCTTCATCCGTTTCCACCGTGGACCCACTGTATAGCGTCTCGAACAGACGTTGTGCCTGCTCAATACATCCCTCGTGCAGTCCCTTTTCCTTCATGACCTTAAACAGCAAAGAAATATACAATGGTACGACTGGAATAGCCGAACTGGATTGTGTAACCAAAGCTTTATTCACAGAAACGTAGGCTTTTCCATGATAACGTTCCAGTTGCTTTGTTAGAGTATGTGCTGTAGCTTCCAAATCATTTTTAGCTTGGCCAATGGTTCCTTTACGATAGATAGCCTCCGTAATTTCGGGACCAATATACGAGTAAGCCAGTGTGGTTACCCCTTCAGCCAGCAGATCAGCTTCTTCCAACGCTTTTAGCCACAAGGACCAATCTTCGCCACCCATTACCGTGATGGTGTTCTCAATTTCCTCCTGCGTAGCCGGTTCCAGCGTAATTTCTGATACGACACCTGTATTCGTATTCACTGTTTTATTAGAAAAAGACTGTCCGATAGGCTTGAGAACGGAATTAAAGGTTTCACCCGTATCGGGATGTGTCCGTCGCGGTGAAGCGACACTATACACAATCAGGTCTACCTTGCCCAGCTTTTCCTTTACCAGCTTCAATGTCTCCTGCTTAATTTCATGAGAAAAAGCATCTCCATTAATGCTTTCTGCTATGAAGCCAGCTGCTCTGGCCGCTCTTTCAAAGGCTACTGTATTATACCAGCCTGCTGAAGCCGTGCGCCCCTCTGATGCGGGACGTTCATAGGATACCCCTACGGTATCCGCTCCCAGCCCAAAGCTCGCAGCAATACGAGAAGCCAGCCCATATCCAGTAGATGCTCCGATCACAAGTACCTTTTTAGCTCCTTGTATTGATGTACTGTCTTTGATGTAGTTGATCTGACGATTAACATGAGCCGCACAGCCTGCAGGATGTGCAGTCGTACATATGAAACCACGGATTTTCGGTTTAATAATCATTGCAAGGGTCCCCCTACTTTGGCATTCATTTAATATGGATGGAATGGTTGTCCAGTCATAACTATATTACAAATCAGCTTGTGGCTCAACATATAACATAGTCTTGAAGGTAACTGTTCATATACTACGACAACAGACATCCCCAATCTACCGACTCTACGATAAAAAAGAAAATCGCCGTAAACATCATAGTCTACAGCGCTCTTTCACTCTACTATTCATTTTGACTCACTTTCTAACAACCGCACATCTTCTCCTTGCTGTTGTCTTTTTTTGATATTCGATCTTCCCCAGGTACACATTAAATCAATTATTTCATTTGCTGTTATACCATATTCCGTTATATAATACTCCACTTTTGGAGGCATTTGATTATACACATGTCTGCCAACGATGCCATCCTTCTCAAGTTCACGAAGCTGCTGTATAAGAACCTTTTGAGAAACGCCTGGAATACTACGCTGTAATTCACTTGTCCTCTTTCTACCAGCCATTAATAAACATATGATTAAGGATTTCCACTTACCTCCGATGATCTCAAGTGTTGCTTCTATGCCTAAATTATATTGTTTCATACGACCACCTTTTCACCGCTAAAATAACTAAGTTGATCCAATTAATTCTATAATCACATATCTTTACTCTAAGTACCATGCACACTTTCAAGTAACTATATTACTTTATTGTGTGTATTTACTTTTTTTATAGCGTACAGAATAATAAGACTTACCAACAAAAAACAAATGATGCTATGTAAGAAAGGTGATTTATGATGAAGACTCTCGTGATTTTAGCACATCCGAATATTGAAGATTCCAGAGTAAATCAAAGATGGAAACAAGAATTACTTCAGTATACCAATGAAATTACAATTCATGAGATTTATAAAGAGTATCCAAACTGGAGCATTGATGTTTTGAGAGAGCAAAAGTTACTTGAAACACATAGTAATATCATATTTCAATTCCCTTTATATTGGTATAGTTACCCACCTTTATTAAAAAAGTGGTTTGATGATGTTTTTACTCACGGATGGGCTTATGGTTCACAAGGTGATAAGTTAAAAGGAAAGAAGCTAGGGATAGCCATGTCCATTGGCGATAAAAAAGAAAATTACATACCTACTGGTTCCGTTTCTTTCACTGTTGATGAAGTTATAGCACCTTTTAAAGCAAGCGCAGTACATGTTGGCGCCATAACATTACCCTATTTCGCTGTCTTTGGAGCCTCGTTTCAAGCAAGTGACGAAGACATTAATCAGAGTGCAAAGGATTATATCAAATATATATTTCAGTATAAATAAAATAGTTATAATAGTACACGCATCTTAACCATATAAAAACAGGCTCTTGGTGGCATCCAGCCAATCCAAGAACCTGTAAATGTTAGGCAATGATGCGGTCGAGAGGACTCGAACCTCCACGGGGGGTTAGCCCACACGGACCTGAACCGTGCGCGTCTGCCAATTCCGCCACGACCGCATATTATGTATTCACACCGATGTTTTTCAATCACGGTAATTTAGATTATATCTTCCATAGAACATAAAATCAAGCTATTTTTATCTTATATTTTCTATGAATCATTCCCGTAAATATAAGAAAATCACTGGATATCACAAACCAGATATGGTAAAATGGGTTCATCAGGAAAGGAGGTGCGTCAACATCAATAATCACATGTTGAGCGTATCCCTTACCCGATCCGTTATTCTCTAATTTACAGAGTTGACGGAGGCGCGGGATACGGATCAAGGTTTTAATTAAGCGCCACGGGTAGAAAGGCCGTCTACGGACGGTCTTTTTTATTTCAGTATCATACTTAGTATAGATAAGATTACATAATGTGAAAAGAGGCGTTACAATGTCAATTAGATCTGCGAAAGTAGAAGAGTTGAAAGAACTGGTAGCCATCTGGCTGGATGCTTCTGTAGAAGCCCATCATTTTATTGCTCCACAGTATTGGAAATCTCAAGCTGCCGAGATGGAGTACAAGTACCTTCCCCTCGCTCAAAACTACGTTATCATACAGGATGATCATACGATTGGCGGCTTCGTTTCCATGTTGGATGGATACTTGGCTGCTCTGTTCATACGTGTTGATTCTCAAAGAAAAGGCTATGGCAAGCTACTATTAGATTGGGTTAAAAAGCAGCATGACGAAATTCAATTAAAGGTGTATCAGTCCAACACGAAAGCATTTAACTTTTATACTAAAAATGGATTTACCATTCAAGCGGAATCTGTGGATGCCGAAACTGAGGAGAAGGAATTTGTGATGATATGGACTAAACATTCATACTAATGAAGCACCCTTTAACTTTTTAGAGCAAAGGCTCCGCTCCCGTATCCATACGGCACAAGCAGAGCCTTTTACTTTTATCTACTAACTGTCTAGTCCCTTATTTAAGCCCATAAACCTCGGTATATAAAATCTCTTTAAAAGGAGCAAACGCCGATTCAGCCAACGCATATGGATAGCTCATAATTTGAAGCCGCAGATCCGCCTGTCCTTCTCTTAGAGGGGGCTGTACATATTCAAAATGGTTCAAACGGAACCCCAATCGTTCGTAAAAACCGATTCTTCTTCGTGACCATTCATCCACTGGCGGCTCAACCTCTAACACTACTGGCTGATCAGACCGTGAGACAAATCTACTCATAAGCTTTTTGCCTAATCCGCCACCTCGTATACGGGAATCTACCGCAATATGCTCTACAAACCGAAAATGCGCGAATTCCCAACCTGCCAAGAAAGCCACTATGTTCCCCTGCTCATTCTTTTCAGTCATGATGCGATAGCTAGGATGTTTTAGCAAAGCCTTTTGAGCCTCAAACGTCCTGCATTCTGATGCTGGAAAAGAAGACTCCATAATCGCATATATTTCAGAAAAATCGTGTTCATTTATCATATATCCCTAGCTCCTTTATCTCTAAATTCCCCAAATGACAGGCTGTCTTTATTAAGAGGAAGAGGGATGTTTAGATCTTGTTTAATTCCGTAAGTGTCAGCAACATATGTTCCAACAACTCTGGAATATCCTCCATCTGATCTTCGTTAATTTGCCTGGAAAATTGGAGTTCAATCCTATTATGGTATGTAGATGTCTTCTCTCCGTAAATCTGACTTAGCGTCTGTACTGGTCGAAGTTCAGGCTTCCAAATTTCGGCCAGTATTTTTTCAATCCGGCTGCATTGTGTCTCAATATCTCGAATCTTCATATCAAAATACAGCAATAAGCTACATCCCGGAGTTTGATCTTCCATTTCCAAAATTTCTGCAGCCAGGTTGTTTAAATCCATTTTTAGTTGAAGTTCTGCCGTCACACCCAGCTGTTCTCTCAGACTGAACTGTACACCAAATTCACGCGACATTACCGACATTTCCAATCTATCGATTCGCTGTGTAATGTTAATACGTGAATTCAGATTATCCAGATCATAAACCGCATTTTCCATAGCCACTTTTAAATTATCAAAAACGGTCGGGTCGAACATGTATTTTCACCTCCAATTATGGAGTATAACATAGCTTGTGTTACTCCTAAAATAGGATGCCCCTTTTCATGAAAGCATATTAAGTCGGGATTTTATAGTATACAGTAAGTTGGCTAACTCTTAATTGAAGTTTAGTGAATAAATTTGTAAAAACACATAATTGTGACAAAAAAATATATATTTTTGTTTATTGTTACATTTTTATTCCAATTTATTGGGATTCAATATATAATACTGGATGGGATTGGTTATACATATTCATTTAAATCCCAAAATAAAAGAAGAGAAGAGATGATTAAATGAAAAAGGCAGTTTTTTCTACACTAGGTCTTGCACTTCTATTAAGTACATCCACCGCCGTTGCATCTGCTCAAGAAGCTCAAGAAGCAGCACCCGCATTACAAAAGGAATCTATCCAGCTTTCTGGAAATGGGACTGACAGAGAGCCTAATAACTGGTTTGATGAAGCTAGTGAAATACTAGCAGGGGTTGACATCTATGGGGAAATAGGAAAACACATTGATGGAGGGTATGCAGGATATTATGATACTAGCGATTATTATAAGTTTAAAGCTTTTCAGTCTGGTTGGTATCAATTTAATATTCAAGGGGAGATATATCCTAATACATGGCTGAGACTTGGTTTGGCTGACAGTAACGGACATTTCATTAGATACGCAGAAGATCGCCAATATTCTTTAGGTAAAAATCTTGAAGCTGGCAAATGGTACTACCTGGTAGTAGAGACACCCGGTGCTGAGCAAGGTCAATTGTTCAGCTATAAAATTACTTCTACGATTAAATAGATTAAAAGGTAAATTGAAGCATAACAAAAAACGTGATCCTCTTTACAAGAACCACGTTTTTATATCTTTGAGCACCTTTTGTCTTATGACAAACGCAGCTATATCCCCGTAGGAGAATTGACGGTTTATGTTGATACCTTCTTCCTACTTGTGGTTTGTTTGTACCTCTGCATCATGGAAATCACCATCTTATAACAAGAATTCTATTATACTCATGTATTGTTATTTCTTTTATATATATGATTATTTAGTGAATGATATAGAATAACAACCTAAAATTAATATGTATACTTAAATGAATGTAAACCAAAAAAAGTGAGGGCTCTTATTCATGAAAAAAACATTATTAGCTTCATTAGGTCTTACACTTATGTTGAGTACTACTGCCAGTGTCGCTTTAGCTGCAGAAGCAGATTCTGTACCAGTTGCAAAGGAAACCAACCAACTCTTCGGTAATGGAACTGACAGGGAGCCTAACAATTGGTATGATAAGGCCAGCGAAGTTTGGCTAGGTAGTGATATATACGGAACCATAGGGGAACTCATTGAAGGAAGAGACTATGATACTTACGATATGTATAAATTTAAAGCTTTTCAGACCAAGTGGGTTGATTTTAAAATTGAAGGGGATAAGTATCCTAATGCATGGTTAAATTTGACTCTAACAGATAGCGATGGTCATATGATTAAAACAACAGAAGAAGGACAGAATACTTTAGGTAAAAAACTTGAGGCTGGCAAAGAGTACTACTTAGAAGTGGGAGTGCCAGGCTACGAAATCGGTCAATTGTTCTGGTACAAGATTTCCGCCAAAATTGAGGAATAAAGATACTAATTCAGTTTCCTATACAAAAAAGCCTCACTCCTAATTTTAGGGGCAAGGCTTTTTTGTATTGTTGTATATTAGTAACCTTTTCCTTACGACAAACGCGAGCTAAAGTCCTCGTAGGAGAACTGACGGATTACCTT
>RCUE01000202.1_pt1 | contig 20741 bp, 14 predicted proteins | sample 2166111 | NCBI WGS metagenome assembly RCUE01 (sample SAMN09930795, study PRJNA488358) | compost metagenome | feature: garden; material: soil; isolation source: compost soil in phenylacetonitrile-enriched culture | place: Germany: Experimental Botanical Garden Goettingen | collected 2016-01-27 | reverse complement strand
ACACGTTTACCACCCTACCGCACATTTTCGGAAATTTCATTGAAAGTTTTTGGAAGAAAAATACTAGGACCTTCATTCTTTCTTATATAAAGAGAGCGCTAACAATTCAGTTAACTGATTACAAGATTACACTTTTGTAACTTTTTAATGACTGTTTTTTAACTATTTATAACCATAAAAAATGATCCATATGTCCCACGCTTTGACATGCATCTATGATCTTTTTTAGCGTGCGACCAAAGCCTCTATTTTAGGAAATTGGAAATACTTATGTATAAAAAAGAAAGGATAATAAAAAAACAGAGACCTGAAAGGTCCCTGGAGGCAATGTGGATTCAATGTGATTATTCAAATGGATAACGGAGCCCCCACTGTGAACGAATTTGATCCATCAATTTCATAATTCCTAATGATTCATCCAAAGAAATAGTAGAACTTTCGAGCAAACCTTCGTTCAAGCAGCGCCCGACTTCTTCTGCCTCAAAAGCATAGCCTGTAGAGAAGCGGTCATCCTGAAAGTTCTGTGCCTCTTCACCGTCCACAACTAAAGTAGCCGATGTACTATTTAGGAAAGATGGAATGTGGATATAGCCCTTGGTTCCATGGATATAAGCCTCATTCGTCAGCCCGAGACGAACCGCCCCGTTAAGCATAGCCGTGCGTCCTTTTCCATAATCCAGCATGATCGAAAATGTCTCATCAACGCCCGTTTCCCCGATATGGGCGGTACTCCATACATGCTCTGGCTCGGGGCCAAAGATCATCGAAGCAAAAGAAACGGGGTAAATTCCTGCATCTAATAATGCCCCTCCGCCCAGCTCGGGATTCAATAATCTTCCCTCTGGGTTCCAATCTACGCGAAAACCGAATTCCGCCTTCAGCAACTTTACTTCACCAATACGTCCCTCATGTATCCACTCCCGCACTTGGCGAATCGGTGGCAAAAAACGTGTCCACATTGCTTCCATCAGGAATAGCTTATGGTCACGCGCATAGCTGATTAGTTCCTCCAGCTCTTTGCTATTAACTGTAAAGGGTTTCTCACACAAGACGGCTTTGCCCGCTCGAAGAGCCGCTAGAACATTCTCTTTATGAAAAGGATGAGGGGTTCCAATGTAAATCGCATCGACTTCGGAATCTTGCACTAATTCCTCATAGCTACCGTATGCCTGTGCTATGTGATGCTTGGTTGCAAATTCGGTAGCGCTTTCAACATTGCGTGATCCAACGGCGTATCCTTCTCCATTCGTAACATGCTGCAAATCAGCAACAAACTGATCTGAGATCCATCCCGTACCGACAATTCCCCATTTTATCTTTTTGCTCATACTTGTATCCCTCCCAGTTGTATAGTTAACGTAGACTTACACGATCTTCTTCATTCTAGCAAACACCTGCCCTAAACAAAAGAAATTCCTGTTCGCCGACAGTTTGTATTGCAGCTCGGCAGAAAGGCAGCGAGGCGAGCACGAAGTCAGTTTTGAGCAAGAATTTCCTTCAGGATCGTCTTGGTTCAGGCTATTTATTGAATGGTGTATTTGTAAAACTTTTTATCCACTTTCATAACTGGAAAGCCCATTGGCAATTCACCCAGAGCTATACTAACAAATCCATTCTTCTCATAAAATCGATGAGCTGCTACGAATTGTAGTGTTGTTCCAAGATAGATTCCTTCAACAGACCGTTTCTTGGCCCATTCTATGGCATGCTGTAGTAATTGATTCGAAACATTAAAGGCTTTGCCTCTATAGTTTTGTTTGACAAACATCTTTCTGAGTGCTGTCTTATGGCTTCCGATATCCAGCAAGGCAACCGTTCCTACTACGCTTCCTCCGCGAAGAGCCACCCAGAAGTTACCGTTGCCATGTTGATAGAAGTTTTCAATGTCAAGCAGATCAGGCTGATCTTCTTTAGTTATGGCGATATTATATTCGTTCTGTTGAATATGTAAAATTAAATCGACAACTTGCGATTGGTACTCAGTTGCGTACTCTTTTAAAAGGATGCTATTTACCATCGCTGTATTCTCCTATTATCGTCAATTGTGATGTCGTAAGCTTCCCGCCAAAACACAGAGACAACCTTTTATGTATATCTCCTTATTCGTGTTTGATTCGTACCTTGTATTAAATAACTCAACCTCCGCAGCTAAACTGAGCTTCCACCTGTATAGTCGATTGAAACCCATGTCTAAGTGCGAACGTTGAGTTAATTATGATTTTCTCTATTTTTCTCTATATTACAATATCTATCCTACGCTTGAAGCTGTGCAAGAATTTGCGGATCCTTGATCTTCTGATCCTCAGCCAGCAATGCTATTTTGGATAGAATCTCGGCTGTTCTTGGATCCTCATCCAGAAACGGTAAGAAGATGCGCCCACGATGCTGCGAATGCACCGGAATAATGTGCAGTGCTCCCTTCGCTTGCTTGTAGACCCCACCGCTTCCGAGGTGGACCGCATACTCGCCAAGATTCCCATCTATACGTGCATAATTCCCATCTAAGCGTACATTGCTAATTTTCAGCAGACGAAGAGATTCCTGTACAATGACCTTACGCATTTCAACGGTAGTCAGACTAGCCTCTGGATCAACGCCGCCTACATGAGCAACACTGACAACCAGATCCACGTCCCGCATAACTTCAGAGAAAAGAACAGGTGGAACCTCCTCCAAAGGCACGCTCTTATAGGTTGTCCGATCAAAGAACTGCACGGTCTCCAGTGTAGGAGCTTCAGTGTCCGCTGGTGAGAACCAATCGGCCATGGCATACAGGTTCGCAATCAGATTCTCGGCATAGAACACCTTTTGGAGTCCGTCCTCATAGCTGACCGTCCAGTGGCGACCTTTTAGTAGAGATACCGTTTTATTCGGCTGTACCTGATGTCCCGCATACCGACGGGAAACTGTCGCGTTAGCACGTTCATCAGCATTTAGCAGATACAACTCACGGAACACCTGTTTAAATGGCTGGCGTATCTGACGGTCGAATAGGTCCTTCTGGAATTCACTCCAACGATCACTTTCGTACAAATGAAGTGGATGTGCAATAATCAGCTTATCTTCTTCTCCAATAGTATGCTGTTCAGCAGAAGGAGCAGTCAACGCTAACGTATCCCCGTTAAAATATCCAAGGTGATCGCCAGCCTTGAAAACCAGTGTCCGCACCAGCGGAGCAAGCACAGGATTGCCTAGCAGTCCTCTCAATTCCTTTACCATAAAGGTCGTACCAGACTCCATAGAGCGCTCCAATTCTTTGCGAGCTCTGCGATATTGGTCTACCAGATCTCCTTTAAGCTCTTTTAACGACGTAACATACTCATCCTTCTTGAAACGAGCCGGAATGGATTTCAGCGTCTTCCCTTTGCTGACAATTTCAATATCTGCTGCTCCTTCATCATCAATGACGAGTTGTATCGTTGTAGCTTCATCCAAGGCCTGGGGCTCAAAATAAGAGCGGAGATCATCCAGCTTGCGAGCTTCCATGTCCCAGACGAGACGGGTTACGTCATCATAACCTGCGTTACGTGCCAAATTCCCGAGCGCAATCCGTGAAACCAGTGCCTCACTAGCCTTACGCTGTGCCCCGAATTTTTTGCTTTGTTCCAGAAACTTCTGGATAAAATCATAACGTTCGCGGACATCTGATTCAGGCGGCTCTGCAAGTGGAATCAGACTATAGGTCAACAAATGGTCTTTGTTTCGCTTGTCTTCCACTGATTTTTCCATTTCACTCCGTTTCAGCTTACCCAGCGTCGCATCCGCAAACAACTGAGAGCGACGATGATTGGCTCCAGCCGAAATATACTTGGCACAATCGTACAGCAGATCAAAACGTTCCTCGCCCAACGTCTCGTAAGCCTCATGAAACCAGTGAATATCGAAGGCACCATCATTAAAATCTTGCGGAGCAATCGGCGAGTAATGAGCTACAATCGTTTCCTTCTCGGCCGAAAAACCTTCATTGATATGTGCATGGAAATACCATGCCGCACTGCGAAGTCCTTCCCATCCGAGATAACCCGCTACAATCTCAATCCACTGCGGGGCATACATTGCCGCCTCCAGCAGACGTTTATCTGTAATTTTAGTGTCCTTTAACTTTTCCTTGAGCAACGTGGCATCCTCGCCATCACTCGGATAACATGCCTTGAGCAAGTGGCTGAACGATTCCTTTTTGGTAATACGATCACCGTAGCCGTACACATAACCACGCACGAACGTTTCCTTGTCGAGACCCTCCAGAATACGGATAAAATAATCCATGCCTTCAATCCGGTTCAAGCCCATAACCTTTGGCGTAGCCTCGGTAGGCAAATCGCCTCGAACCAATTCAACCTCTAACAGTCGATCAATAACCGTACGGCGTATCTCCAAAAATTCCGGGTTGCTAGAAATCCATGTATTGCGGGCATTGGTTAAGGTACTCATATGTCTTCTGCTTTCACTACCGGCCAGCAGTTCCCGATATACTTCCCCTACACCGATCAACCCTTTTTCATAGGCTTTGAAATAATCCTCCAGATCCAGCGGAGAATAAAAACGATTTTCCGCTCCTGGCAGTTCTGCGTAGTTCACAAAAGTATGGAAAAAGCGCTTAAAGGACTCATTATCATGAACCTGCCCCTTCTCCAGCGCCACCCACGGGCCGGACAATAGATGGAGCATTCCCAAATCCTCTGCTGGTCTGTCCTTAGGCACGCACTGCATTAGTGAATTTAAAGCAAGGTCAATTACGTCAAATGTTTGGTCACCGGATGTGTCCATAAAATAAGCATTAACTAATGTGCTTACCTGATCGGAGTAGGTCAGCTCTGCCATCCATCTTTGAACCTCGTTAATCCGATCCACAGGATACATTTGCTCAGCGAAGTCTTTACGCCATCCTTCCAGCAGCTTGTGCTTGCTTAGCTCTGAATAGTCCATTTTAAAAGAAAAGTATCGATAGTAGCGATCCAGCGTTCGGTCCATAGGCTCCAATCGGTCATAAAAAACAAGCTCCAGCAGTTCACGTGCTTCTATGCCGCTTTCCTGCAAATAACGGTCCCACTCCTCATAAAGAGGATATAAAGACAGCCTGGAATCTACTTCTTCATCGACCTGAACCAGCCGTAGAGGGCGAAGGTTCGTCCCAATAAGCAATGTATCTTTGTAGCCTGAATAATATTCCGCTGTATATTCCACATCACGATGATGATGAACAAGCTCATCCAGTCCAGTCAAAAACTGCTTGAGCTTCTCCAATGGACTAACAAAAACATCGGCCAATCTAAAATCATCCAGATCCACTTTCTCTTCCAACCAAGCTTCCTTGACATTCGGATCGTACAGGCCAAAACCGTTAGCCCCTGTATAAGCATCCTCCTGTCCCAGTTTGGACAGCAGTTGCTCCTCTTTGGCGGTAGGTTGCTGTATGATATCCGCCAAAGCCCGCAGGTTTTCATACTGTTCGGCACGATCCGGGTCTGCATATATCTTCGTCAATACCTCCAGTCCACCCAATCGTTGCAGCTCCGCCTTAGCACGCAGCAAGCGTTCCAATGAGCCAGCGAGCGGCTCTTCCGATTGTGAGAGCAACACACCAATGACACTTTGTCGCAATGAGCCCGTCTTGAGCTTTAGTAAGGCTTCCATTTGTTGCATTTCTGGTTCCGACAGCGTCAGCTTACGCGCCTTGGCCACAGCGAACTCACGGATACTCATACTTTTGTCCGACAAACTGGAAAAAATAAAATCACGCTGTACCGTATCCTCAGGATTTTGCACAAAATGGTTCAACAGTTCGCCACGCAGATTAGGGCTAATCTGTTCCTTTAAGGCTATGATTTCCCCAATCCAAGAAGCGTCCATATCATAGCCAGCGAGATATAGCATTTTTTGAATAGGTGCATCTGAGCGGTGATACAGATTTACAAAATTCAGCACCTTGGAGGGCTCGGTGGACTCACCCTTTTTTATATGTACAAACAGGTTATGAAGTCGTTCAAAATCCTTACGCCGCTCCTCTTTGCTCTCCAGCAAAGGAGTGCGCACCACTTTAACGATCCGATCCGCGACTGTCCCGCCTTCTATCCATTCATAAAAATAATTGCTTGTATAGTTCGTCAGAATCCAATATTGAAGCTCCGGATCTGTTTCATCCAGATATTCTCTCGCAATTCCGAGGCGCACATCCTTGTTGTCACTGTTAGACAGTACATACAGTGCTACGATCTTCTGGTAAGTTGCTCCCTGCTCCATGAGTTTCCGAACCTGTCCATACAGATCACGTTCCTCATGTACTGCGGTAGCCCACAAACTCATATACACTTCATTAGCATTTGAGCTGGTCAGCCATTCCTGGCGCAGTTCACTACGAGTCAATGCTTCATATGCCTGCTCGATCAGTTGGCGAACGACCCGTTGATTGGCGGATTCCAAGCCCATTCCCGTCCATACTGCAAGCGCCCGCACTACCGAGCTGTAACGAATGAAGCCTTGGTCGATGATCAACTTTAACAGATATATTAGAGCCTCCGGGGTTCCTTCATCCATTTGTTCCACAATACTTTGGCGCAATCCCTCTTGGAGTTTGGCAGCTGCCAGGAGCTCTCCGATCATGCGATAATTCTCCTCCTGATGACTCAGGAGCATGCCTTTAATCATATTGCGTGTAAGTAACGCCGCCTGATTATCCCCATAAATAATAGCTTTTAGCGCCTCAAGCACCTGTGAATTGCCGTTGTCTAGCTCGTAAGCAATCCAATCACCAATCGTTTCCTGAATCCGGTAATCCCTACCTGATTCATAATCTTTTTTCGTTAAATAATCCATTATAGAGAATCCGATACAGTCCATTCGGATCAACTGCACCATTCTTTTATAAACTCGGGAAGTATGGGCCGTAATATCTGAAGTGCGGAACGGTTTTCGCGCATACCCGGTGCTGTATGGATATTCAGTCACATGCTCTGTTAGATGTGCGAATACATCGCCCGCTGTTTGTCCAATTAGAGCACGTAATACCTCTGTTAGTGGCTTAAACAGCGGTTCTCCGCTTTCTGTCGCCCGTTCTTTTAATATTCGCTGACATTCGTTAAATGGCTCCTCGTTCTCCTGTATGTAATGAAGCTTACTCAGTTCCACAACATACTGAGCCAACTCCTGTTGTTGTCCCTCCAGTTGCGCCGCGCGCTCCTTCAGTGTGGTGAAATATTCTTGCTCATTGTTCTCTCGATGCATATTTCATTTCCCCCTCTACCATAGGCCTCCAGCCAGCATTGTGAAGCGTATAAATACAATTTCATTCCCATCCTTAAGTGCCAAAGGAGCATCCAGTTCAATAGTTTCCTCGTCACACACAAAAACTCTGTATAAACCATCTTCAAAGGCCTGCATCGCTGTGTTCACAGCATCCTTAATATCCGGGACACCATCATTATATACGGAACCGAATCCTACTTTGCCTATCTCGCCTTGTGCCTCAACTTCCTCTCCCGTGAGGAACGGAATCAGCGCGACACTCTCCTGCTTATCCCGCAGCTTTTGAACATTCAGAGCAACGGTTGCAGTAATCAAATCTCGCAATGTTTCTGGAGCAGGACTCAGCTCTATTTCCTGTCGTGCGAGTGCGGGCTTGCGCTTTCCCAAACTTTTTACAGTTACAAACAGCTTCATATCGTTTCCCTTCCTTGTTTATTCACACTTTTTACCCGTTGTCAGCTGAATTTCTCGACCCTCATACAAACATCATTAATAAAATGAAAGACGAATGTTTGTTCGTATAATTATTTTAATATGTTCCTTATCATTACTCTATCGCCCTTAATGACCAAAATTCACAACGTTGTAACACCCCAAATCTTAAAAAATAAGACTTTGTACCCTGTTTTCGATGAAATTTATCCATATTAAGGATGGAAAAGAAAAAGACCTGCACAAGGGAGACCATCTGCTCTTTACAGACTTCACTCCATTATACAGGTCAAATATCATCAAAAATAATGTTTCAATACTTATTTATTTAAAATGCTGGAACAACGCTATCCTTGTAATTGTCCTCAAAAAATTTACGTACTTCCGGTCCGGTCATTCGCTTTGCCAGCTTTTGAATGGCATCGGAATCTGCATTATCCTTACGCGCTACCAGATTAATGGCAAAGTGCGTATCGTCTTTTTCGGTAATCAGCGCGTCCTTCTTCGGTGTCAGACCGAGCGGCTTGGCATATGCGGGATACATGGCAGCCATGTCCACATCATCCAGTGAGCGCGCCAGCATCAACAAATCCACTTCTTTAAACACAAACTTTTTCTTATTCTCAATAATATCAGCCTGTGTAGCATTATAGCCTACGCCTTCTTTAAGCTTGATCAAACCGTTTTGCTCCATCATTACCAAAGAACGTCCTGTATTGGCCGGGTCATTGGCAATGGCAATAGTCGCACCTTCGGGCAGGTCTTTAACGTTCTTGTATTTTTTGGAGTACGCGCCATAAATGGCGTTGTAAATAGGTTTTATCGCCACCAAATCAGACTTGTTGCTTTCATTATATTGTTGCATAAAAGGAGCATGCTGAAAGAAGTTAGCATCCACTTCATGGCTTGCCAATGCGTTGTTCGGTTGGATATTGTCTGAAAGCACGACGATTTCCAGATTGACTCCGTCCTGTTTAAGCAGCGGCTTCACGATATCCAGCACATCTGTCATCGGTGGGATTAGCGTTGCTACTTTCAAGGTTACTTCTTTTTGGGAATTTGCTTCTTTAGACTGTGTTTCTGGAGCAGCCTGCTTTTGACCACCGCATCCGGCAACCAGTAGCATAACGACAGCAAATAGTGTAAGTAATTTCAAGTTCGTTTTCATGTTGTTTTTCCGACTCATTCGATGTGGAACCTCCAAATTAGTTGTGATCGGGAAGATAAAAATGAGTTACAGCATAGCCGCTTCGCGTGCAGATTGTTCTTCCGAACGCTGACGCTTCTCCAGAACAATTCTGCCCGCTCCGCTTTGGAGGCACTGTAAAGTCATTTTTATTTCCCATAGTGGGCGGTGCAAGTGTTAATGAAGAGATTCATAAACCATTTACCGCTTGTCGATCCGGCGGGATATGGTGCTTCCGGTGAACTGGATCGTTTGTACGAAAATAATCATGACGACGATGGTGAACGCCATCAAGCCTGTTTCAAAACGCTGGTAACCGTAGCGGATGGCAAAATCGCCTACCCCGCCACCGCCCACAATGCCCATCACCGTGGAGTAGGAGATGAAGCTAATGGTGGACGTGGTCAAACCCAGTACAAGCCCAGAACGAGCTTCCACGTACAGAAATTTGAAGATAAGCTGAAGAGTGGATGCCCCCATAGAAGTAGCGGCTTCAATTACACCCTTCGGCACCTCAAGCAATGATTGCTCCACCAGCCTCGAATAATAGGCGATGGCCACCACTGACAAGGGAACCGTAGCAGCCATCGTACCCAGCGCCGTCCCTACGACCAGACGTGTAAATGGAATCATAAACACGACGAGCAGCAAAAACGGGAACGAGCGAATGACATTGACCACACTGTTCAATAGGGTGAACAGCAGTCGATTTTCATATTTTTGCCCTTTGCCGCACAAATACAAAATCGTTCCTGCCGGAAGCCCTAACAGTACAGCTGCTGCGATAGAAATCCCCACCATAATAAACGTCTCTCCGATGGCTTTCCATATCTCAGACTGATATTGCGCAATGATGTTCAGCATTTCATTCATCAGCTTCACCTGCTTTCGCTGTTGAACCTACCGCAGCGTCAGCTACACGTTGCGTGGAAAGCAGCTGTCCATCCCGCATTTCTGATACATGGGTACAAATGTTGCGTACCACGTCCATATCGTGCGTTACAATTACAATGGTAACTCCCAGTTCACGGTTGATCTCCCGTAACACGCCCAGAATATCCGCGGTCGTCTGCGGATCAAGCGCCGAGGTCGGCTCATCACACAGCAGCACCGCAGGTCGATTCGCCAGCGCTCTGGCTATCGCTACACGTTGCTTTTGGCCTCCGCTCAATTGTGCCGGATACTGTTCTGCTTTATCAGCTAAGCCGACGAATTGCAGGCATTCGCGCACACGTTCTGCTCTCTCTTTTTTCGCGACACCTGCCAGCTCCAACGGCATTGCTACATTTCCACTGACCGTCCGATTGTGAACAAGATGATAATGCTGAAAAATCATCCCTATGGATCGCCGCGCTTCACGGAGACGTTTTTCCGGCATGCGAGTCAGATCTTCCCCGTTCACAACCACGTTTCCCTCATCCGGCCTTTCCAATACATTCATCAACCGGAGCAAGGTAGACTTACCGGCACCGCTGGCACCTATAATACCGTGGATTTCCCCCTCCTCCACTTGAAGGGACACGGATTGAACCGCATGAAATTGGCCGCTTGAGGTGGTATAATGCTTGTTTACCTGATGCAGCGTAATCATGAAACCTGGCCTCCTGATGATCCATTTCTCAGGGAAAATGTAATAAGCCCGCCAGCCCAGGCGGGTCTGTACGAGCCGTCAATTCCCATTGCATTAATATACCACAGAGCAGAAAACGGGCAAAGCCTTTTGACAACAATTAACGTACATCCCACACCCCTACATAAGGAAAGCAAATCCCAAGTCCCCAAGCCAGCGTAAGCATGACGACAAAATAGAATATGAATACAATATCTATAGCCGAATAGCCGATCGCATAATAATACGTTCGCTTGGTTTCATTGGTAAAACCCTTGGCTTCCATAGCAATAGCAATGCGCTGGGCACGCCGAATACTTTGAGCGAGTAGCGGAATCGCATACCTGCGAAGCGTGGCATACATATTCCATTTGGACACATGCTGATGTAAACCTCGAATACGGTGGGCTTGTCTCAATGCCTGGAATTCCTCCACCATCATAGGCATCAACCGCATGGCTGCCAAAAAGCTGTATGCATACTTCGGAGGGAGCTTCCATTGCTGCATCAGTGAATAAAAAAGGTCCACTGGACGAGTCGTTAAACCAAACAACAAACCTACCGCAGCCATACTCAGCGCACGAAAGCCCAGATGCATGCCTCGGTAAAAGCTTTCCTGCGTCACATGGATCAAGCCCCATGTCCACCAGGTCGTCACCCCTTTGCCGAACATCATCATGCCCGTTGAAGTTGAAATAAACACCAATATAAAGGGAGACCCGTATAGCAGCAGCCTCTTCCATGGATGGCCTGACCAGACAAGCAGCAACAGCATAGCACACGCAACATTAAACATGACATTCGGATCATGAATGACTATAACGACCACAAACAGGATGGAAAACATCACGAGCTTTAGGCCCGGATTCACGCGATGCAGCCATGTTTTATGATGGGGAAAGGACAGGTTCATACTGTAGTTCCCCTTTCTGAATCCGCCATGTATCGGTACAATATCGACGGACAATTTCCGGGTCATGGGTGACCATCACAATGGCCGTGCCTGCCGCTCTCAGCTGCTCCAACATATCCAGCATGACAAAGGTATTACGCGCATCCTGCCCAAAGGTCGGTTCATCGAGCAGCAGCACTTCCGGCTCACGAATCATAGCCGTAGCAATACTCAACCGCCTTTTTTGGCCTAACGAAAGCTGATACGGATGCCGCTCGTCCAGCCGCTCCAGTCCGAACTGTACGAGCATCCGATCGACCCGTTCCCGGCACTGTTCAACGGTATACAAGCTCTTGGGTAACGAATACTCTAGTTCCTTTCGTACGGTATGCGCTACAAATTGCAGCTCGGGATTTTGAAACGCGAACCCGATACGCTCTGCCAGTTGTTCTGTACTGCCTGCCTCAATTCCGCGCACGCTATAACGTCCCTGTGTGCGAAGTAAGCGCATCATGGAGAGCAGTAGCGAGCTTTTGCCAGCCCCGTTTTCACCAACCACGCCAATCCAGTCGCCAGGCTTCACCTGCGCATGCTCCACATAAATCACTGAACTTAAACCGCGGAGGCCGCTAAAATGTTCTAGCTCCAGCACATCAGTCCCCGCACCATTCTGTTGCGTCACTGCTTCACTCCAACGTGGCGAAGACGCTTCATTCCATACTCCCGGATACCACACGCCGTACTCGGACAATGCCTGCCGGTGCACATGAAATACTTCTTGGGCCCTTCCATCTGCAATGATCTCCCCTTGAGCAGAAAGCACCACAATCCGATCCACATCATGGACAATTTCATTAATTTTATGCTCCACAATCACCAGTGTCTGGTCTACCGAAATGTTGCGAATGGTATCCCACACCTGTGTAGTGCCTTCCTCGTCCAACAAAGCCGTGGGCTCATCCAGAAAAAGCACTTCTGGCTCCATAGCCAGCACAGACGCAATCGCCAGCCGCTGCTTCATTCCCTGTGACATGCTGCCAATGGGCATATGTATATCATCCGTCGATAGACCCACCTGTATCAGCAGCTCGCGAATACGGGATCGCATCTGCTCCCGGGGAACCTGATTATTTTCCAACACAAAAGCCAGTTCCTCATCTGCATATGACATACAGAACTGCGTATCAGGATCTTGAAATACAATACCTGAGACACTTGGGATTACAGCAGCATCGCATTTCATAGGCACTTCTATCGTGCGTGGAATCAGACCGCTTAACACTTGGAGCAGTGTTGATTTACCGCATCCACTCGGTCCCAGTAGCAGCAGCTTTTCCCCCTTGCGGACAGACAAAGACATATTGTGAAAAAGCAGCTCTTGCTCACCGGGGAATTTCAACCGTAGCCGGGTGATCGAAGCCACCACATCTTCGGTTGCCCGGCTCATCAATCCAGCCCCTTATAATCTTGTTCCGTTGCAGGCCTCAAACTTCGCGTGACTCCGGTTACCTCCAATGCCTTAGCCAGATAGAACGCGAATACCCCGGCAATCACAATACTGCCAATCATCCGAAATCCAATATACAAAACATAGTTCCAGGTCGATAGCTGATCAATATACCCGTAGCTGAAGTCTAAAATCAGAGAAGTGACAGCCGCCCCAGCCGCAGCTAGCGAAGCAACCCACAGGTTTGCGTTCCGATACAGAAAAGCCGCAAAAAACAGCTCCGCTCCCAAGCCTTGCAGCAGGCCATAGTACAAGGTGGACATACCCCATTCGCTTCCCAAAAAAGCACTGACCGTTGCCGCTGCCACCTCTGCCAAAATCGCAACACCCGGCTTGCGAATGATGAGATAAGCAAACGTACCTGCCATAAACCACATGCCATACATCAGTTGCTCGGCGTGTAGACCCAATGGTTTCATCAAATCATAGGCAGGTCCCCATATTTTGTAGATCAACCCGAACACAACAGCGATCACAATCGTGACCAAAATATCCGTCAGTTTCAACCCTTTGGACGCTCTTACAGCAGTATTCATTATTGCGTGCTCCCCTTTTTCCTTATAGTTGGCCTCTTGGCCATGAAAAAAAGCTTGTCTGGAGCTGAATCTCCAGGCAAGCTTTATGCGCAGTAAAAGGTGAAGCACCATACAAAACATCATTCGTCGATATGCCTTATATAACCAGTAGTCTAAACTACTACACTGATACCCAGCCAAGTCAGGATCAAGGTAAAATGCTAGGACATACATTGAATCTATCGACAACCGCAAAAAAAAGCGGCATTCCTGTATAGTGTTCTTGGTTTCTCTACGCTGGCATTACCCAGATCAGATTTCACGGTCAGTGGCAAGGGCCACCCTCTCAGCCTGACTTTCTCAAGCTCCCGACAATGCTTTTTAATTCACTATAATATATACCACATCTATGGCTTTGACAATCCTATAATCCGAAGAAACGTTTAGCCGTTTCCGTCGTCGCGATTTCGATCTCCATCATGCTTCGACCTGTACATTCGGCTATCGTAGCAGCAATGTGAGCGAGATACATGGGCTCATTACGCCCTTCTTTAGGCTTCACAGGCAAATTACGCGGGGTCAAAAATGGAGCATCCGTTTCAATCATCAGACGGTCCAAGGGAATATCTCTGACCAGTTCACGCAGATGTTTGCCACGCCGTTCGTCGCAAATCCAGCCGGTGATCCCGATATACAGTCCCATTTCTACATACGTATGCAATTCCTGTTCAGTGCCAGTAAAACAATGCACTACCGCTTTATCAACAAGCCCTTGATACTCCCGAAGCATAGCGACAAAGTCCTCATGTGCATCTCGTTCATGCAGAAATAACGGCATTTTCAGCTCACCCGCCAGTTGGATTTGCTCGCCAAACCATCGGCGCTGCACATCACGTGGCGAAAAATCACGGTTATAGTCCAATCCGCATTCCCCTATGGATACGACCTGCGGCTGACCCGCCAACTGGCGGAGCTGCTGAATCGTGTCTGCACTGCAGTCTTTGGCATCATGGGGATGCACGCCAGCTGTCGCATACAGCTTGCCCGGATAACGCGCTGCATACTGAGAAGCTTCCCGACTGCTGCGGACACTGGTCCCGGTAATAATCAGCGGTGAAATCCCTACAGCCGCGGCTCTCTCTACCACCTGTTCCCGATCTGCATGAAACGAACGATGCATCAAGTTCACACCAATATCAATTAACGGTGTACCCCTTTCCATCTCAATCCCTCCTTCGCAAACTACAATCTCGGATCAATCGGCTCCGATTCCAGAGATAGCGCGGCAAGGACGCATTCATGAATACGATCTACCGTATCCTTGCGGACAAAACGTTCCACGCCTTCCATACCAAGCGCTCCTTCCATCAGGGCATGACGCTCCTTTTTGTTCGTTCGACGCTGCTTCAGACGCTTTAAATTCTCAGGGGCAAGATAATCCATACCGTAAATGATGTGCAAATACTTCCGGCCTCTCACCTTGATTGCAGGCTGAATCATCTTGTCCCGATTTTTCATCAAAAAGCGTTCCGGCTTGATCACAATCCCCTCATGACCATCCTCTGTCATCTCGTTCCACCAACGAATGACCTCTTCCTCGCTTGCTTCGTCCGTGATCACGCGATACTCTGTCTCCATAAACAGGGAAGACAGCCCAGCCAGCTCCCGGTTTTGCTCCATATGCCAAATATGAGAATGGTCGAAAAAAGTCTTTCCGCTGTGTGCCAGCGTATGAAACGGTGCGATACGAATTTCATCCAGACCGTCCACATCCCAGCAATATTTTTGAAAAGCCTCTTGAAACGTCACGGCATTCGCGTACTTCTGTTCCATTTCCTCCAACCAGTCTCCAACCTCTCGGCCCGCAACCTTCGCCTGCTTCAGCTTGTCTACCAGCTTACTGCGATCCAGCAGAGCTGCTTCACCCACATGCGCATATTGTGCAGCAATCAGTTCCCGAGCCTTGAGATTCCACGGTACAATTTCTGCATCCAGCAACACAAAATCCGTCTGGTGCTGTTCAAAATATCCGGCATCCACTAGATCCGCATTCAGTTTCTCCAGCACCTGCTTCCCAAAGCCTGACTCAAAGAAGGGTCGTCCGCTTCGGGTGTAGATCGTGCCCAATGTCGGGTAGCCTACATATTCAACAGCAGCCTGCTCGTTTTTGAATAATAGCAAAATCGCCCGACTACCCATATGCTTTTTCTCCGCTACCATCGTTTGTACGCCTTGACTGCGATAATAAGCTAGCGCTTCACGCGGATGCTCCAGATAACCTTCCTCTTCGGAAACCTTGGGGGCAGGACTCATCGTGGGCGGAATGTACACCAGTTCCTCCATCGGTATCGTCACATGTGACACGGTATCTATAGCGGTTTTGACCGATTCTCCTTGAACGCGCACTTCGCCATACGATTCCGTCAGTACACTGTAACCAGCGATGAGCTTGCGTAAATTCGGCGGGGAAAACCGTTTTCTCTGCCACCGGACAAGTGGGCTATCGGGATCATTCGCATAATTCTCATGTGCCGGAACGCTGACAAATTCCTTTTCCGGAAAACGATAAGCGGTTAGCATACCGCCAAATACCACACCCTGATCAATATTCACCGTCTGATTCACAAGGGTAGGCTGCGGTCTAGGATCATGTCCCCATACTACTATTTCTCCCGATTCATGGTCTACGAACCAATCTTTGCGGATTGGTTTTCCGTCTGCATCCTGTCCTTCCGTATCTCCATAACGGCAATAATCAGAAATACGTGCCGACTGTTTGCCGATAAAATGATCCTTAATCCCCGCATGAGCCACGACCACGTGTCGCAATCCATTCCTGCCAAAAATAAGATGTGAGGGTGCATGTAGCAGAAAGTCCCTTAACTCGCTTCTAAGCTGTTCCGCCGCTGCCTTGCCCGCTTTTTGTTCATACTGGGCCAGTTCCTCTGCAAATCGTTCATCCCCATGACTGAGAGTCACCTTTCTTCCATCAAGGTAACGGCCGATTTTCCAGCCATGATTGCTGTCAATCATATACGCTAGTCCAGCATCCACGTGCTTTTTCCAGAACTGCACCGCTTGTAACGATTTGGGGCCACGGCTCATCACATCCCCGACAGATACCAGTCTTCTGCCATCTGGATGATGGTATAGTCCTTCCGTATCTTCCGTATATCCTAGCCGCTCTATCACTTCCAGCATCTCACGGTAGCACCCATGGATATCACCAATGATGTCAATACCTGAGCCAATCTCATGAAACAGTGGCTGCGCACGGCGAACAAAGTTCATTTCTTCTACATCCTTGAGGACATAGCAAGCGTTAAAGCCTTCCTCACGGATACCGCGCAGGTTCCGCTTTAACAGCTGCGCCTGCTGCTTGACCCGTTGGCGGCCACGCGGATGCTCCCTGCCTAAATCCCGTTCCAGCAGCATAGCTTCGGGTACATCCAATACCAAGGCCATCACAGGAACATGCGCCTTGGCTGCCAACTGTACATATTTTTGACGGTCCTCAGCATACAAATGGGTGGCATCCACAACCGTCAGCTTATTCAAGCGACAGCGCATAGCCAGAATCGTATCCATCGCCTCAAACGCCTTGGCTGACATTTGCTGATACTCATAGAACAGTACGTCCGATTCCAGTCTTGCAAGTCCACTCCAGTCTATAAATTCCGTATCTCCGACCAGCTTGCGAAAATGATCCGAGGATACCACTTCTGTCTCCAGCAGAATCCCTTCGCTCACCAGCTTGTCTAATAATGTGGTTTTCCCACTGTTGGAGGCCCCCACCAACACAACCAGTCCAGCATGCGGTAAATGAATCGTACGTTTGGATGAATTGCTCATGCTTCCTTCTGCTCCTTTCTGCGCGTAAATATAGCCATTTGGGTCGGTTGTCCAAAGCCTTCGACCTCTTCTCCGATCCCCTTCAGCGCTACCGAATAAGGAGCTTCCACAATCCACTGCTCACATCGTTCCTGAAACTCGCTTCTACTCCATTCAAAACGGTGATCGCCATGCCGCATCTCTTGCTGATTCATACGATACACTTCATTATATTCACGATTGGGAGTCGTCACGATCAGCACGCCCGGCTGATACTCCGTTACAATCGTCTTCATCACCCGGTTCAGACGATGCTCATCCACATGCTCAATGACCTCACATAGGATCATCACATCTTTTCCCCGCAATTGTTCATCATAATAAAAGAGAGAGCCCATCATGGGTGTAGGACTGATCGCATCGGCATGCCTTTCCAGCTTGTTAAAACGCTCCACGGCTCTCAACTGTGCATACGCAGACGGCTCCACCGCCCAAATCTCTTCAACGCCCGTCATTCGGGCCATCCGAGCCGATAGCTTCCCTTCCCCTGAACCCAAATCTACGATTTTCTGTCTGCGAGGCAGCTTGCGAATTACGTCCATAATAGCTTGATACCGCAGCTCATTTAGCCGTACTGTAGGCTGTTGCTTCCCTTCCTCATGTGGCTGTTCTGGCTGTTGAATCTGTTCGTGCTTATCCTTTTGAGCTTGGACAGTATCCTTTTCAATATATTTTTTAATACCTATTTCATCATAATCAGATTGCTCAAATTGCTCAATCAGATTGGTAAAACGAAGCGTGCGTCGAATGATAAGCTCGCGTAGCGGATGCGCTGACAGCCAGCCTTCACCGTAACGTCTCAGCTTGTCAAACTCTTCTTCACTGATATAGTAGTGCTTATAGTTATCCAACACCGGAATCAACAGCAATAACTGACGTAGCGCATACTGCACCGTCTGATGGCCACTTAACGTGACATATCTGACAGTGCTTCGATTTTTCAGCTGAAAAGAATAGTCTGCTTCCCCTCGTTCTATGTCCACTTGATAGCCCAGCGGAGCAAATAGTCCCTCCACCACAGAATCCGGTAAATCCGAAGCAACAGGCCCAAACGATAACTCCAGCGCGAAAGGATGCGTCACCCATTCTGCATACTCTTCTTTGGGTTTGCCGTTCAGTGCCGTACCAAGCGAGCCACGAATATAGGTGCAAAATAAGCTGCTGGTTACAAACTCCCGGTCATTAATATATTGTGTAATATCATAGCTATCTGGACTGTTTTTGACCAAATCTATCGAATCTGGCGAAGCCTGAATGACGATTTCTGCCTCTTCCTCGGTAAACACGGTGTACACCATGCGTACACGCGCACCCTTTTCCGTGCGATCATACGTATTATAGGGATTTTTGGCAAGCAAATGCGAAATCATCCCGGCATTATTTCCGGTTGCTTTTAGCGTGATATGCATACTCTACTTCTCCCTCCCAACTTATGTTTTCCATACTTCATTCACCGCAGCGCGGAACATATCATCCAACTGCTGATCTCGTCCGCCCTCCATATGCTGAAGCAAAGGCGCCTTCTGTTCAAAGTAAGCAATTTGCTGCTCGATAAAATCATTCACCACCGAAAGCTGTGGCTCCACATCCAGCTCCTCGCCCGCTTTTTTACGATCAAGCAAATGTTCGATCACCTGATAAAGTTCGGTATGTGCCGGAATGAGTTCCTCTAGCAATTCTACGAATTCCATTGGAGGCATGCTGTTGTGACGTTCAATCCAGCTACAGGCCAGCAACGGGCGCAGCACGTAAAAATACTTTTTAATCTTCACCTGTTCTCCCTGCAAATAATCCCGATAATTTCCCCGCGCCATATTCAGATAATGGTACATGCAGGACTTCGGAGAGAAGGTTAACGGCGAGATCGCACGAATCTGATCAGCCACTGCATATTGCTCCAGATAGGAAATCGGAGATTGCAGCCATTCCAGCAAAGGCGGATTGGATTTGCGAAACAATTGGAGCGCCTTTTTTAAATCCCAGCCGTTTATATCCAGCAAATCGCTGATTGGCCGTTCAATCACATCCCGCTTATCAAAAATAGATAAATACCATTCTATGGGTCTTACATAGATAAATCGTACATCATAGTCACTGTCCTGTGAAGGAAACCCCCACGCCCGACTACCTGATTCACAGGCGTATACAATGCGCACCTGCTCCGCTTGCTCCAACGCGCGCAGCTCACGCAAAATCGTCTCACGCATTTCCGGTTGAATCAAACCCTGCCCATGCTTCATATCCGTCATGTTGTTCCCTCCCTTATCATTAAAGTATTTCCCGAATCTGTTCTCTAATCGACTCCTCCGTTTCATCTATCGATAAGCGGCGAAGACGCTCTGTCGTTTCCTCTCCCCACATCTCAGAAGGCCATTCCTTGAGTACATGAAGCGCTGCATGACGATTGGAGGTCACCGGACTCCAAAGTCCGGCAGCAACTAGCTCTTGTCCCATTCCTTCGTAAGAAGACAATAGCTGAAGCAAAATACCCAGACATTGATGCGCTTCATACTCCGGTCCAAAGCCCGGCACATCAGCAGGACCAGAAGCAATTTCTTCCAGAGGCAAGTGCTTTTCTGCAAAAGCCACCAGCTTACGAGCCCGCTGTTCATCCTCTGTCTTGATGAGTTCAAAGTATAGATTAGGCTTGACTGGATATTTACTTAATTGATCAAATAGCACGGGCCATACATCTAGTGCTAGCATTCGAGCTACGCGAATGGCGCAGTGGAGATGCGGTGAATCTGCATACTGCAGTTCCTGCTCTACTGGCTTCACCCACTGCGGATCGTCCATCATCTGCTGGCATATTGACGCGTAACGTTTACGTAATTCCGGCGTCCATTCATGCTCATAACGTGCCTCCCATGAATCGTCTTCTTCATCGAGAAAATCCGCAGTATCCATGATGATCGTAAAATGCTTCACAGTCGTACACATGGTCTTAGCATGGCGAAGGTAGTTGCCTATGACCATAGTGGCATGCTCATAATCGTCTATACTTTCCGCAGGTCCGCCTGCTGCCAGCAAAGCCGATAGAATATCACCCGCCCCGTCAAACAACTCCTGATCAATGTGCGGTACAGCGATGGCTGTATGCAGTTCGCCTTTATGAGCGCACTCATAAGCAAGATACTCATACATGACATTGTTGCGGAATCCTTCCCGTAATAACCAATCACGTATTTCCTGCCGTGTCGGCTCCAGCCGTTCTACTACGTGAATACGTCCCCAGCCATGTACCTGTGACGCTAACCTATACAACTGCTCGTTGGCCTGCTCCGAGATATTACGGATAGCTACAGCCGCATATAGCGTGAATTCATCATGCTTGGCTAGTGTTAAAATAAGCTCGTGGTGCTGATCCGTCTCCAGCAATCCAAGCAATGCAATGCCAAACTTCACCACATTACGATGTGCTCCGTGTTCAGCCAGCCAACGTGCTTCCTCATACAATCGATCCGGCT
>RCUE01000201.1_pt1 | contig 20773 bp, 28 predicted proteins | sample 2166111 | NCBI WGS metagenome assembly RCUE01 (sample SAMN09930795, study PRJNA488358) | compost metagenome | feature: garden; material: soil; isolation source: compost soil in phenylacetonitrile-enriched culture | place: Germany: Experimental Botanical Garden Goettingen | collected 2016-01-27 | reverse complement strand
TTCTGTAATTACTATTGCCGTAAGTTATACCGCAAAAGAAAAGACAGAGAAGCCCAGAAAAGCAATCGTGCTACCAACACGATCATTTAAGAAACATTTCAACGGCAGTATATCATGGATTCTAAAAAATGAAAATAGGAGTGTAATAATATGGATTTGAATAATATGGTAAATCAGGCGCTAACGAATATTCATAGTGAGGGGTTAGTTGAAAAAATCGTCAGAAATAAGCTTGAAAAAACAATTGAATCTATTATTGATGATATTTTCAGTTCCTATGGAGACTTTGGGAAGCAATTAAAAGAACATGTAAAGCAACATTTTTCTATCAATCTTGGCGTGTTGGATTTACCGTCTTACAACACATTAATCGCGCAAGTGATTAAAGAAAAACTGGATGAGATTACTCATGTACAGGGTGTAGAAAAATTGAAGGAACAGATGGATAGAATGCTTGCTGATGTTAAGCCAGAGTATAAACTATCAGAGCTTATCAACGGCTGGAAAAAAAGTGAAAATGAAGATGGTGAATATGATGACAGTGATGAGTTCTCCCTTCATATTGACAAAGATTATAGTACTTGGATTCACCTTGATCCAGAACCGAATAAAGGTAAGTATCAATGCAAATATGGAATGCTTGTTCGCGATGATGGTACATTATTCTGCCTGAAAATAGATGATCGTGAAATTAAATCAAAAGATATGATGTACGGCTTACATGGAATTGCAGAGGATTTATTCAAGATTTATGCTCATGGTTCTAAGTTAGTCATTGATGAGGATGAAATAAACCTCTATTACGAAAACAGCGAATACTAATTGAAATTGAACAGACAAATAAGTAAGAAAGAGTGGTTGCATTGTCTCTACAAAAACAATATACGCTCGGAGAGCTTTATAGTCTTGCGGATCAATGCAGCCATGATTACCCTGCTACACTGGCACGTAAGATTGAATTGCTGACCGAAGTCCAGATTCTCCTGGGGCGCAAGGCAGCTGAGGCCGTAAGGGATTATAAGAAGAAATATGCTGAGAGGAAACGCGTTTATGCTGAAGCGTATATTGCAGCAAAGAACCTAAGAGAGCAGCGTGCGGAATTGGCGGTAATTGAACTTCGCATCCAAGAAGCAGATGCAGAAGCTGATAAGGTCCGCTGGAGTAATGCTGTGGAAAGTAATGACCAGGTAATAAACTCTTTGAAATATAGCTTGAAGGTTCTTCTAGCCGAATTCGGTAGTTCAGCCAGCGGAACGAGATAGTATACAGAAGTTTCCGGGGTGAGTGAATTGGACAAAAAAAGTATTTGCTTATGGTGTGAGCATACCTCTGAAGAAATGAGTCACATAAGATTCGTGAACTTTGAGGGTACAGGATATGGCATTTGCCAGATGTGCTACTGGAGGTTAGAAGACGATGGATTTATGGAACCTAACCCTCGTAGAAGGCCAGTGAACATAATAAAAAAGATACCTGTTTATTCTAAAGCGTTGATTCCTAAGGAAATGAGGGAACTGGTATTAGAAAGAGATTGCTACAAATGCCAATATTGCGGAAGAGAAAAGGGACTAACAATCGACCATGTGATTCCTGAATCAAAGGGCGGACCGACTGAGCTTCATAACTTGGTAGTTGCTTGTAAATCGTGCAATTCCAAGAAGGGTGTTAAAGATGCTGAAAATATGAGAGTTGCTATTCAGAGGGTTGATACAGATGGCTGAAATTAAATGGATTAAGCTCAGTACTGGTATGTTCGACGACGAAAAAATTAAAATCATCGAAGATATGCCCGAAGCTGACACGATCATTGTTATATGGCTCAAGCTAATGACTATGACTGGCAGATCCAACATGGGCGGTTACATCATGCTAACCGAAACTATTCCATACACAGAGGACATGTTGATTTCAGTGATCAAGAGGCCGCTGCCAGTTATAAAAATGGCTCTATCTATCTTTGAAAGATTTGGGATGCTGGAAGTATCTGAGCAAGGAGCTTTCTTTCTACCTAACTGGGAGAAGCATCAGAATGTAGACGGAATGGAGAAGGTCAGGGAACAAACTAAAAAGAGGGTTCGAAATTACCGGAACAAGCAAAAGCAGCTTGATTCAGGTGAAAATGATCCTCATGTTACAGGAAACGCTACAAGTAACGTTACAGTAACGGGCGGTAACGAAACAGATAAAGAACTAGATTTAGAATTAGAACTAGAAAAAGAAAGTAGTTGTTGTTTAACGCCTGAGGATGAAATCAATTCCAAAGATGAGGGGATACCGTCTTCCCGGCAAGGTGCCGATCCTGCCACTCCTGAAACAGATACTGACTCTGGACAGGATGAAATATCATCTTCGGATATTAATTATCGCAACGCTGTTGCCAACAAATACCTTCAGCGCAGGGGGAAAGGATTGGACATTACAGCAGCCGACGAAACAAGCATTGACGAGTTACAGGCTACGGGCGTTCCCCTCCAAACCGCTTTAGATGGCATTGACCAGTCCTTTGACAAATTTAAACCAAAGCATCGGCGCGATGAGATACGGAGCCTGAGCTATTGCACGACTATCATTTTCTCCTTGCATGCATTGCGAGAAGTTGTCAGCAAGAGCAAGAAGGTTGAAACACCTTCACCGGATAAAGCGGAACCACAAATAGAAGTCCCACCAAGCGAATATACCGAAGAGGACATTCAGAGCATGCTTGCAAAACTAAGGGCTAAACAGGGAGGTTGATGCCATATGGAGAGCTTCGGTAAAGAACTAAAGGCATTAATACCCGCTGGTTTTGCCAAGAGACAGGCTGCGGTTCTGGAACGTCTAACAAATCATCCTGAGGTTCAACGATTAAAAAGTGAATTTCCTGATCGAACCGAGGATTTGACCGAACCAAAACGGTATAGAGATCTTTCTCAGCATATATCCTATTGCGATAAATGCAGCGAGTGTCCGGGTTTACTTGCTTGCCAGAACGAACAGAAGGGGCATACAAGCTTTGCAGAGCCTAACCCGACCAAAGCTGACGAGCTGGTCTTCCGACTTCAGAAATGCCCATTGCTGGCTGCTCACGAAAGGGAACAAGGGATAGGTCAGAGGATCAAGAGCCACTACATCCCGGCTCACATCCTGAACGCCACCTTTGAAGACATTGAACCTGACCCGCAGCGGATATCTGCAATTGCGGCGGCAATAAACTTTTGTGATGAATTTGTACCAGGTGAAACAACAAAAGGTTTGTACTTTTACGGTCAAATGGGTGTAGGCAAAAGTCGTATTGTTGGAGCAATTGCCCAAGAGTTGGCTAAGCGTGACGTAAGCGTACTGATGGTCTATGTTCCTGATTTTCTACTGGAGGTCAAGGATGCAATTGGCTCAAAGACAGAGACTGTTGAAAGCAAACTTGATGCTTTGAGAACAGTTCCTGTGTTGATATTGGATGATATCGGGGCCGAGTCATTAACAACTTGGACAAGGGATGAAGTCCTGGGACCAATACTTCAGCGGCGGATGGAACGCCTAACGACGATCTACACATCGAATTTAACCATGAGTGAGTTGAAACAACACTTGGCGAATGTGAAAGACAGCAAGCCGAGCGAACAGAAACAGAATGACAAAAAAGCGGCCCGGATCATTGAGCGAATAGAACCATTTGTAAAGATACTGCCGGTGGGTGGTAGAAATAGACGGAGGGATTAAGGGTATGTGTAGAACTTGCAGCGGCAGTAAGGTGGCATATCAGTTCAAAGGCTCCATCGTAATGCTGGGACCTTGCCCGGAGTGCAATCCTAATGCGAAAAAGGAGATCAAACCTTATGAATATAGTAGTGGACAGTGCTCTATTAGCTGAGGCTTTGGAAGATGCCAGTAAGGCGCTCTCATCAAAAGTAATAATACCTATATTGAGCTGCTTTTTGATCGAAGCAACGGAGGACAGGGTAACCGTTACTGGTACCGATGACCGAGCAACTATCCAATCATTTGTCGAAGAAAACATAGACATCAAAGAAACTGGTTCCGCGGCGCTGCCCAAAGTTCTATTGGATATTCTCCAGAAGATCAATGGGAAAATAGAACTGCAAGTTAAAAATGGGAATCAAGTCACCATAAAGTCACGGAATAAGGAGATTGAGATTACTGGAATGTCTCCAGAAGAATATCCTACTCCTCCAGAGATAAATGAAAATGAGTTTGTTGAGATTAAGGGAAAAGACTTAAAAAATCTGATCAAAAAGACAGTTTTCGCGGCTGATATAGACGGAAAATCATTGCCTATCATTACAGGGGTAAACGTTATCCTTCAGACCGGGAAAATTCAAATGGTGGCAACGAACCGACACCGACTGGCCCATGCTGAAAGAGAATTTGATATTGGAAATATCGGCACGGCTGTTATTGAAGCCAGAGGAATAATTGAATTACAGAAGATCGTTAATGACAACGATGAAGTAGAATTCGGTTTTTCCAAGTCTTCTGGCGGAGACGTGATATATGCGTTTGCACGAACAGAAAGGTTTATATTTTATTCTCGTGTCCTAGAAGGTATTTATCCTGATACAACTCATGCTATGGCTATTAAATCAGTTACCGAAATAACTGTTAACCGAAAAGAACTGATCGAATCATTGGAGCTTATTTTCACTCTGGCGAAAGAGGAAAAAAATAACGCTGTCACATTCTCTGTTTCAGAAAAAGAAATTAACATTCGAGGTAAGGGGAAGGAAACGGGCAAGGCAACAGAAAGCATAACACCAATCAGTTTCAACGGAGAAAATTTCAACCTGACGTTGAATGCTAAATATGTGTTGGATGCATTGAAGGTCTTAGAAAACGATGTAATTACACTCGGGTACACTGGTTCTTTAAAGCCTCTCACTCTTCGGAGTGACGAGTCTAGCTTCTACATTGTTCTTCCTTATAGGGTGGCTGGATAGATGAGTAAATACAATGCTAAAAAAGTGATTGTTACAGCCGATGGAACTCTATTCGAAGAATGGCTGGTAAAGAAATATAACCTTGACGTAACTGGTATTCGCTTCGACAGCAAAATGGAAGGTGAGTATTATCAGGAATTACTCATTCAGAAGCAGTTTGGGGAAATAAAGGATTTTGTTTGTCAGCCAAAATACGTTCTACAAGAAAACCCAAAGGTAACTTACATTGCAGACTTCCTTGTTACCGATATTGATGGAAGCCAGCGTGTAATTGACATAAAGGGAGTTGAAACGGCTACCTTTAGAGTGAAACTGAAGCTTTTCCAAGTAAAATACCCGACTTTACGCATAGACATACTCACTAAAAAACGAGGAGAATTCATTCCCGTCAAGCAGTTCAAGAAAGAAAAAGCGGATCGGAAACGAGCTATCAATAAACTTTTAAAACAAGCAGAAGGAGAGAGGGAAAATGTCAGAGCTGGCCGGAATGCAAGTCAAATTCACCGTATTAAAAAATGAGGATATCAATAATTACCTTGATGAACGTGAGAAAAGTGATCTATCTCGTATTTTGAGGAAGGTTCAGGAGTTGCGGCTTCTGGACGGTAAATCTCCGCTGAATACCTATATGGTAGTCAACACAGACGAACCATATGCCACTGATATTGTCCGTATCATGCAAGCTAATAACCATTGGGGACCTACAAACGATCCGAACCAAGCGGAGATGCAGTATGAAGGAGATATGCTTATTCTGCCGGGAACGGAGGCGATTAAATGAAACAATCTGAGGGTATACCTGTTCGTCCAGAGGTAACGCAGCGGATTATAGAATTGCTGGACAAGCAAAATGAGAAGGGGCTTAGAAAGTACGGAACCACCATAGACCAGGTACCAGATACGGCCTATGACTGGAAGCTCATGGCGCTGGAGGAGGCAGCCGATTTAATTCAGTACCTCCAGAAAGAGGTTATGCGGCTCGAAAGGCTTCTTAATCCAATCTAAGCGGGAAACAAAAAGGAGCATAGAGGTTATTTCTCCTCTTGCTCCGCTTCATCAACATATTCTATTAAATCATTGACTGATTCCAAACCCAACGTCTTGTATATCTTGTTTAAGTTTTCTGGTGACCACTGCTTAGCCTTATTGTTCACCATGTCACTTATAGTATTTGGTCTAATGCCCGTTTGAATATGTAATTTATACATAGTCCAGTCAGGCTTAGATTCAAGTATCTGATCTAATTTTAAACGAAACATAGCAGCCACCTCTCTTACATTAACATATCAAAAATAGTTAAACGAATCAAGATTATAATTTTCTTGACTACTAACGAAATTCGTTATATATTTAACCTATCGAAAATAGTTTAACTAAAATAGATAATAAACAGGAGTGAATTATCAATGAGAAAGACATACAAGCAATGGGTATTCTGGAATGATGGTTTTTGGGAATTTGAGTACAGTTTGATCTTACTGACGATTTGGGTCAAGGAGTTAAAAACTCGTCTGAGCGAGTATAAACAGGTCATTAAGCTCAGAGCGTTCACCGGGATCATACGGTGAGGTTGGCACAAGCCAAGATCAGTTCAGGAAACTTTTCCTACGCTGAATGATTCGATTACGCAACACTGTATCCAAAAGAGCAACATTGTACTGGAACCAAAAACGTAATGGAGGCGTGGTGTATGACAGAACAAGAAATGGATGAGTTCACTACAGCATTGGTGGAACGTTACGTGGATATACAAAAGTTTACTTCATGTAACAGTGAGTTGTTAAATATATGGAATGAGGCTATTGATACCTTACCACCTAAAATAAAGGATGATTTTCAAGAGAAATATAATCGTCGCATAAGGGAGGGGAGCTTGTGAAAAAGCTCGACTTAAACAAGCTCGAAGATGAGCCTATTGAGGTCCAGCAGGCTGTAGCCTTCTACACATCGCATACGATAAATAAAGTGCGTGTAACAACGTTGGAAAGACACAGACATTATTCTGTTTTAGAGGATGCAGGACTGCTTGAACCTCTAAAATCCGTAGTGGAACCGTAACGGATTAGGTACAAAATATAAGCATAAGCACAGGAAATACGAATCAATCTGTTGGAAAGGTGGCGAGGGAGAATGTCTCATCAAACATTCTGGAAACCGGAGAAAAAAGTTAAAGAGAAAAAGTCGTATAGCAGCCTTGGACAGCGAAAAAAAAGCAAAAAACCGATTCCAGATTGGAAGAAAGATATCTTTGCTCACCACCAATCACGTCCGTCCCGGGCTGACCGAGCAGAATTTCCACTCGAAGTAATTTCTGAATTAATAGAAGAGACACAAGGCCACTGCCAATGTGGATGTGGTCGTAAATCCACTCAAACCCATCATGTCATGCCAAGAGGCAGAAGCGGACGCGGTGTAAAGACAAATGCGATGCGTGTCTGCGACACCTGTCATGATCGTATCCAGACAAACGAGGAAGAGCTGCAAGGATGGATAACGACTTATTCATTAACTTACGGACCTAGATTCTGGTTTGATGAACAAGATTGGGAAGAGTTCAATCGCAAGCAGGCGGCGCAACAGCGTTTGGAGGATGAGAAGAAAGCGCGATTGGAGTCTATAAAGCCAGTTATGAAGCTAATAACTTCAGCGGCGGGGAGATCATTGAAAGTTAAAGAGATTCGATTGCTAGAAGCGATGGATGCTAAACAGATGAGCGTATTTACCACCATGATATCTGATGCCTTAAACAATTACAGTAGACCAGCACCATCTTATGGTTACGGAGAGCGTTTTGAGGATTAAAATATATAGCCCCCAAGGGCAGAAAGGACATAACACATGGGAAATGTACCAAAGGACGTACAGCGAGCTTGGAATGTGGTAGCCAATTATTTAAATAAGCAGGAGTGAACATTTATGGTAAACGAACAGCCAGTAATTATACGTAATAAAGAAGAGGATACTGCTGATACACAGAAGATAATTCAAATAAACTTCTTTGATGATGTAGATGTAGTAGATATAAGAAAAACAAAATGGCTGCTAAACAAATATACTGATTTAATTGATGTAATCAAAAACTATGAATACTCACTTCAACAGTTGGAAAACGGTATGGCAGCATATGATTTGCTTTCGGCAGAGGGATCGGTTGCTAAACGAGTTTCGGGACAAGATTTGACAGCAGATGTGACAGCCAACGCCGTTCTACTAAAAGACCAGCGCCATGTAAATTATAAATTTTATCAATTCCTCACGAATAACATTAAGTTTGCAATAAATAATATGCGTGATAAGCACGAGGGATTGATAGCAAAGCTGTTATTTTTGGATGGTATGAAATATCTCAAAGCTCAACAATATTTGGAAAAAGGTTATCGCAAGGACATCCCACCTATCTCAGCAACTACATTTGCAGATAAACGACGTAGGGTTATTATTAATATAGCAAACAGCCTAAAGACAAACCGTACATTGGATTTTGTCACCATCGACTATGGTCGAGGACGAAACCGAGAAGGAGAAATTGGACTGAGGATGCCAGAAGTAAATTAGACCGTAAGGGCTTAAGCCTTTGCGGTCTTTATTGTAGGTGTCTAGAGTTCTAGACTGAAAAATAAAGTAATTTTCTTGACAATGCTTCATTAAGCTGACGGGTACGTTAGTTCAAAGTAAGGGAGCAGTTTACCGCGGGGCCAGCAGCAGCTCCTTTTTTATTGAAGTAACGGGCAGCAGGTTAATACAGCCGTAAGGTTAACAATTACGTTGTAAAAATTCGTGTTCGTAAATCGTATTAATCCTTTCCAAAACGTTCCGCGCTTGATCTTTAAATTTTAATTCCGCAACCTGACCTTTCAGTAAAAAGACGCCGGTCTCATTACGGTGTTCCCCGAGAGCACCCTCATACAGCTTGTTGGCGCCGTGAGTAGGCGGAGAGAAAAACAGCTTCATCAACGTTTTAACCAATATGGGAAGTCCGGAATTTTTCCCTTTTCTTAGCGTATTGTTGCTACCCGGGTCAACACTGCGGATCTTGATGTCGTCCTTGGAAAGCTGCAGCGCGATGGCCTGAGTCCACAGTGAAAGCGCTAGCTTTGAGGTAGCGTAAGGACCAAGTAGCTTGCGGAAGATTTTGGGGCGCTCGAGGATTTCGATATTAAACTTTTTCGTGAATTTTAGCGCTGAAGAAGAGGTATTGATTACCGTTTTAAAGTGACCGCTTTTTATAAGTCCCTTCAATTCCATCAGAATGATATATGGAACGATCGTCAACAGTTCATAATGCATTTCGCGTCCTTGTTTCGAATAGCTCAGCTCGGGAAAGGACCCGCCGGCGTTGTTGAACAAAATATCGATCCGCTGCTCCTTGCTTTTGATTTCTTCCAAAGTCCGTCTCAAGCTGGCATAATCGGCAAGATCGGCCGTTTTATAAATTCGAAGCCATCCACTCTTGACTGCTTTTTGGATTCTCATATCGTCCGGCGGAAAGTCGGAACGGTTTAAAGCAACCACCTGCCAGTCCTCCGACAACAATTTCCGGGCTAATTCCAACCCGATTCCAGCGCTTGCGCCTGTAATTAATGCGATATTCTCATGTTGTCTCTTGTTCATTGCACGTCTCCTCCTGATATCGGGTATTTCCACTGATATTGCACATTCTATAACTTAGAGTCGGCTCCAAGTCAAGCTGGGAAAACAGATGTTTTGTCCTAAGGATAAGGACTTGACTTAGAGCCAGCACCAAGATGTATAATGCACATAAAAAAAATCTCTGGGAGGGGACAGGATGAAGGAAGAGCACATTTTTACGATAAAGCAAACCGCTAAGCAAACCGGAATTTCTGAAGATACGATCCGTTATTACGAAAAGATCGCTTTACTGCCTCGGGCAGACCGGAAGGATAACGGGCACCGCATCTACCGGAAGGAGGATATCAATACGATCCGGCTGATATCTTGCCTGAAAAAAACGGGTATGCCACTGGAAGAAATGCGGCCTTTTTTGGCGGTCTCCGCTGATGCAGATCCCGCGGAATATCCCGAATTGGTGGAACACTTAAGGAGCCACCGGGAGAATATCGTCAGCCAAATCGCCTCTCTGCAGCAAGTCGTCGATTTTATCGACATGAAATTGGAGGAGGGGAGATACCGAGGGGACTGCTCGGAAGAATTTCAGGACGGCATGTCAGAGAAAATGATGGGAGAACCGAAAGCGAAGCCCGTCTCACCTGTTGAGATGAGTTATTTTTCCGCATCGGCTAATGGGGGTAAGTCACCGATTTCCGTAAGATAAGCACGCAATACCTAAGGGAGTACCAACGAGGCTTGACACCACTGGAAAACGTTAGTGAAAATGTCTGTTTGAAAGTGTTCTTGTTTTCGATGCGAGGCGCCTACTTCCTACCGCAAACCGTTAAGCTATTGGGTACGTTAGTTCAATGGAACAGCGACAGTCTAGGACTTTTTTTCGTCCTTGGTTGTCGCTGTTTCAATTTCTAGGCTCAGTCTACTACTTTATTTTCTGCTGACAGTAGGAACTAGTAAATCCGTAGTAGGTGCGCATTAGAAAGGATTTACACTTTATTCAGGAACAAATTAAATCCATTCTAGGAGGCAATAAACATGGCACATAGTTACGCTTACTTGGACAAGGAAAAAATTCTCCATCTCCATCCATTGGAAGATGAAGCAGTTAAGCATGGCAAGTATGTGGGCACAAATCTGGATTACGACGAAAGCGGTTATCCGGTTATCGGCGGCGAGGGTGTAATCTATTATGCAGACAAAGACACAGCTTATGTAAACGGAAATGAACATGATGGCAAACAAATTGCTGTACCAAGTGGCCTTAAAGCACTAGCTGGTCAACTTCTGTAATTTTTCCAAAACTAAAACTAAATCGGAGACAGGACTCAGAGGGTAATATAAACCCGGAGCAAGAAGGATGTCCACTAAAGGCCCATTGCGGACATGGCGGATTAGCGGTAACCGCATTTTATAAATTACTGATCACTACAGTAGAGCAGCGTGAAATCGTTGCTCTTTTATTTGTTCGGGAAGCTTTTCCTCAACCTCATCAATCTATAATAACGAGGCAGATGGGAATCTATTTCCTTCTTTTTGCTAAGTTAAATCAGGACAATTTTCTAAATTTGTATGATTAGATGAAATGAATCAATGCAACAAAAATCCCCATCTTTTGGTTATAATGATATATATAATTATTCATTTGGAAGTGGAGGTATGGAACTGGAATAAAAGGATGATATATCAGTTAGCGTATATCGTGTCGGAGAAGAATTTATATGAAAGGGGTTTTCTTTAATGAAATTATATGGGGATACAAGCAACGGGTCCGAAGGTGAAGATGGGCCTAGAGCGCTGTTAAAACGAGTTTTGGAAGTCTACAAGATAACTACAGATACCCTAAGTAAAATTTCTGGAATTGAAGAAGACGTAATTTTGGGATATTTAAATGGCAAGAATGATTTTTCTGAATTAGGTAATTCGCATTCTAAACTGAATTTCGATAGTTTGCTTTTTATGCTCGCTAATGGAATCCAAATGATAGACGAAAGTGAGCGAGTAAAGGGCGTTATTGATATTTTGAATCAGCATTGGGGAATTTCATATGAAACCATAGCACTGTATGCCAAGTTGGACACGAATGAAGTACAGCAATTTATGAAAGACCCAAAGTCGATCTCAATAGACAAAAAATATAGTTTATCTGTTACAAGTCTTTTCTTACACTATTTGTTTAAACCAACTCTATAATAGAAAAGAAGCTTATAGTCAATGACTGTAAGCTTCTTTATATAATTCAACTAATATTACCAATTATGTGTCCAAGTAATCCCATTTGGGTTAGTATTGATATAAGGGATTCCAAGTAAAGTGCCTGTACCGTCCAAAGAAGCGCGGTACGTATGATTCCTATAACCAGAATAAGCAACTTGACCTGCTAATCCAGATACAATTGCATTCCCATTACTTAATCCAGAAGTCAAATCTGTGATACTCATTATTCCAGTGAAATTATCTACTGGAACCGACGGAGTTATTCTGTAAAAGACATAATTGGCCCCAGCAGTTAAGGAAAGGATTCCCCCAGTGCCAGGGAAATCAACATTGGGATGAACCGTTCCTTCTTTAGGGATTAATTTAAGAGGTATTTCAACAGTTTCTCCTTTAGCCAATTCGATGTCGGAATCACCAACACTGATGGAGTATTTTGCATCTTGCTGGTTAGTAGGTGTTGCTTCTTCTGCAAATGCTGTTACGGACACGGATAACAAAAGGGCAAATGTGAGCAAAATAGAAACCAACTTTTTCATTCTTAAAAATCTCCTCTCACTTTTTTGATAGCCGGATAGTTTCCAGCTACCATTAAGAGGATTATATAACTATAAAAATTAAAAAACTTGGGAAAAATGTAAAAAAATGTCGATATAAAAAATTATTTTTACGTGATTTCAATGATGCGATAAAGTTAGATTTAGCACCTAGCACCTTAATAGGTGCTTTTTTATTTGTTCAGGAAATCTTCCTTAGCTTCAGATACATTATCAAAAGGGGTGAATAATAAGATATGGGACGAAAGAGAGATCCGAAACGGGACGAAGCATTTGATTTATACAAAGCCAGTTCCGGCAACATACGTCTCACAGATATAGCCTCTCAACTTAGTGTATCTGAAGGTACGGTAAGAGGATGGAAGGCTAAAGATAAATGGGAGAGTTTAATTACTGGAGAAGTTGAATATATGGAACGTTCCAATGAAAATGAAGCGATTCGAAAAAAGGAAACACCAAATAAAGATGAAGATACAACATCATACCCTGACGAGCTTTTTCTAAAAGCTGTCCAAATTGTAGCCGAGGCCAAACAAGCCTCGGTTTCTTTATTACAGAGGAGAATGAGGATAGGTTATAGCAGAGCAGCCCGACTAATTGATGAAATGGAGCGGCGTAAATTCATTGGTACATATCAAGGTGATAAGCCAAGAGAGGTATATGCTACCCTGCTAACAGTTGATGCCCTCTCTAAAGAGCTAAAAGTCGCTGCTCCAGAAATACGGAACGTTCCAAAAAAAATACCGGAACGCTCTAATGATATGGAGCGTTCCAAAACAAAAAGGAACGTTCCAGTAATCGAGGAGAAGCCGGAGCCGGAAATTCCAGACGAAGAGGACTTAACGCCAAAACAGCGGATCTTCATAATGGAATACCTCAGAGATTTCAACGCGACAAGGGCGGCAATGGCTGCTGGATATAGTAAGAAAACCGCATATTCAATTGGATGGGAATTATTGAGGAAACCTGAAATTAAGGCTGCGATACAGAATTACAACGAATCCCTGATGGATGGGGTTGGTTTAAATGCTCAGCGGGTTCTAATGGAGTACATGAAAATTGCTTTTGCAGACATAACGGACTACGTGGAATTCGGTCAAAAGGAAGAGGATGTTCTTGGCTTAGAAGGAGATCCCGTGTTTGATCCTGACACTGGAGAAACGAAGAAGTACAGATACAATTATGTCTCTTTTAAAAACAGTGATGAAATTGATGGAACTCTGGTTTCAGAAGTCAAGCAGGGTAAGGACGGAGTGAGTGTAAAGCTACACGACAAAACCAAGGCATTGGACGTGCTGACTAAATATATGGATTTGTTGCCAGATAAGCATAAACGAATGGTTGAAGACGAAAAACTCAAGATGCAGCGTGAGAAACTTGAGCTTGAAAGGGCAAAGGTCACAGGTGAAGGCAATACAGAAGACGATTTAATTGACGATTGGGTAGAGGCGGTGGTAGGTGATGAAGACGAAGGACTCACCGGAGACGAAACGGAGGCTTCAAGCATTCAAGAAACGGATTCCTGAATATCGGACTAACCCCGTTTTATTCTGCCAAGAGATGCTTAAGTTCTATCCTGATGATTGGCAGGCAAGCACTCTAATGGATTTAGCTAATAATCCGCGCGTTTCAGTACGTTCAGGTCAAGGCGTAGGAAAAACTGGTCTGGAAGCTGCAACAGCCCTTTGGTTTCTGTCCTGCTTCCCTTATCCAAAAGTGATTTGTACAGCTCCTACAAGACAGCAGCTACATGACGTGTTATGGGCTGAGATAAATAAATGGCAGTCCAAAAGCCCAGTGCTGAAAAGAATCCTTAAATGGACTAAAACCAAAATCTACATGAAGAACTACGAGGAACGCTGGTTCGCTACAGCTCGTACAGCTACCAAGCCTGAGAATATGCAAGGCTTTCACGAGGACTACATGCTATTTATTGTGGATGAGGCATCGGGTGTTGCTGATCCAATCATGGAAGCTATTTTAGGTACTCTATCGGGTGAGTTCAATAAAATATTGATGTGTGGCAACCCGACAAAAACGTCGGGTGTTTTTTATGATTCACACAATAAGGACAGAGCGGATTATAAAACACGCAAGGTATCCTGTTTGGACAGTCCGAGAACAAGCAAGGAAAATATCGCTATGCTCAAGCGTAAGTATGGTGAAGGCAGTGACGTATGGAGAGTCCGGGTTGAAGGTGAATTTCCCCGGGGAGAGTCGGATACATTTATTTCGTTGGAAGTGGCTGAATTTGCAGCTAAAGAAGTGAAGCTGGAACCCACCGGAGACATGCTAACTATAGGGGTTGACGTTGCGCGTTTTGGTGATGATGAGACTTCAATGTTTGCTGGCATAGGCCCAAGAGTTGTAGGAGAACACCATCATTTCAAGAAAGACACAATGGTTACTGCTGGTTGGGTGATTAACCTAGCTAAAGAGTTGCATGTTGCTCATCCATATTTGAACCGAATCAGAATAAGAGTCGATGATAGCGGCGTAGGCGGAGGAGTAACGGATCGACTAAATGAAATCGTAGCTGAAGAAGGGCTACCTTATGAAATCATTCCAATTAACAATGGTTCTTCCTCTTTAGACGAGCACTATGGGAACCTGGTTACTGAAATGTGGGCATCCATAAAGGAACAATTAGAACAGAATATGAGCAATTTTATGAATGGAGATTCGAGTGTTCTGCAATTGCCTGATGATGATGTACTAATAACCCAACTTACAGCACGTAAATGGAACATGACCAGCAAGGGTAAAATGCTGCTTGAAAGTAAGAAGGATATGAAAAAGCGTGGGCTCAAGTCACCAGACCGAGCTGACGCTTTTGTTTTGACATTTGGAGAATATTTAATGGAACCGGCTACACATATTATGCTTCCTTCAATAGGCAGTGTGGGAGTAAAAAGGTAAATTGGAAAATTCGTTTTGTTAGGTGCGATTATCGGGTTTATTCATATAGAGAGCATCGATGCGATCAGCAAGCAAACAGAGAACATTGAACGTGGACAAGGAGGCAGAGCTTCAGGCAAAGGATAGGCTACTGGAGTTGGCGATGAACAAATTGTCCAGTATACAACGAGAGGTTATCAAGCGCAGTTATTTGGATAATGATGGAGAGTTTGATTACATTAGTTGTGGGGAAATGGGAATCAGCGAGAGTTCGTTCCGAAGAATTAAGGCTGATGCAATTAGCATCTAGGCAGCTTCATTAAGACTTGTTGTGGTAAAAGAGAATGATGGCATTACAGTATCAAAGATCAGAAAATATCTTGCCTATCATTTTTCGACATTATTCGCTAAACAATACTGTCATTAAAATGACGATATAAATTATTAATTATTTAAATATAGGGGGCGCTAAGTCGTGAAAGGCTTTGAGGAGTTTTCCATTATGACTAATGAAAAAAAAGAGGGGATTTGGAATAAAGCAATATTTGTTTTCGATGCTAACGTTCTACTTAACTTGTACAGATACACAGAAGAAACTGCAAACGACTTGCTTTCTATAATGACTATGATGAAAGAGAGAATATGGATACCTCACCAAGTAGCTTTGGAATATAATCACAACAGAATCTCAACTATCTTGCAACAGACTAATTCATACAATTTGATTTTAAAAGACATAGATAACGCATATAGAGAGTTTACGAGCGCACTAAAAGAAAAACTGAAAAATTATGAAAACAGACATCCTGGTATCGAAATTGATAAATTATTCGAAAAAATTGAAATGAATATATGCGATGTTAGGAAAACAATCAATTCAGCTAAAGAACTACACCCTGATTATTTGAAAAATGATCCTTTCTACGAGAAAATTGATTCTTTATTTGATGGTAAGGTAGGTGAAAATCCTTTCACTCAACAATCAGAACTTGAAACAATTTTTGAGGAAGGTCATAAAAGATATGAAAATTCTATTCCACCAGGCTATAAAGACGCTAAAGATAAAAAAGGGAAAATAAGAGTTTGGAATAATTTGATTTATAAAAATGAGTATGGAGATTTATTAGTGTGGAAACAAATCTTACTTAAAGCTAAACAAGAAAAAACCTCTGTAATTCTAATTACCGATGATAATAAAGAAGATTGGTGGCAAATAGTTTCTGGCAAAACCATTGGACCTAGGATAGAACTTCTGAGAGAGTTCAAAAATAATGACGATGCAAACGAAGATTTTTATATGTACAGAACTTATCAATTTATGAAGATAGCTCAAGAACATATTAATGATACTGATGTAAAACTATCCTCAATAAAAGAAGTTGAAGAGTTAAAATCACTTGGAATAGTGAATAACGAGAATTTTATCTCAGCCGCTTATTCAAATCGTGATTTATTACTTAGAAAAATCTCGAATCAGAATAAAGAAAAATTGAAACATTTGTATAAGGAATTAAACGCTCAATCTATAGGTCCTTTTTCTAATGAATATTATGCTGAAGTCATTCCTTTCGATAATCTAGTTGCAAGTGACTTGGATAAAGCTTTAAAAGCTCTAATGTACGATACTGGTTATTATTATCTGGAAGTGGTTCAAGGTGACTTAAGCCCAGAAGTTAAATCATCTGTTAAACTATACTTTGATGATATAGTTCCTCGAATAGTCGTTCTCGATATGTTAGTCGAGTTAGAGATTTTTAGCGAAGTTAATGTTATACCAATCGTTTGATTATGAACGAAAATTGATTGATATATGATCCCCCGCTGAACTTTTCATGTGTAAATTTGTATTATAGAAAATCGAATAAAACGAACAGAGGGCCAACGCTTTGGTGATAAGTTTGAATGTGCCGACCTTTTTGAATTTATAATAGATCATATTAGAAGGATATGAATCATGTTAAAACAACCACGCTTTGCATATTTAAGCTCAGTTGGTATCCTGGATATTCACAAATTAAGAACAAGTAGCTAAAAATGGTAAGCACGCACAAACATCCTTGGTAGATTATTAATTTATAGAATAATGATAAAATACAGGAATAGAATCGGGTAATAAACGGGGCAGTTCAACGATTAGCACTATACCAGTGAGTACGGTCATTTACCAGCTTCAACCCAAGCACACGTAGGAACAGTCCGCAGGAAGTCTATTCTTTCTGGAGTAGGCTGTTTATTTACATACGAGGTAAACATACAATATACTAGGTTTTATCACAAGGCTTTGAAGTTATACTTTGAACATTACAACTTGAAATGGAGTGTGCCTTATGGATTTTTCTCAACTAGTTGACCCCTCAACAACATTAGGGGCATTTGTAATCTCGATACTTGCAAGTATAGTAGTTGGTTTCTTTTCAGGGAAGACTTATGAAAAAAATAAAAAAAACAGTTCGAAAATAAAGGGCTCCGGCAATTCTAATTATCAAGATATAAGAATAAATGATAAGTAAGAGGTGGAATATGTTTAAAAGAAATAAATCCTCTCAAAAAGGCAATAATAACGTTAATATGCAAGATTTTTCTGTAAATGTTTATGAGCAGAAACATGATGTTATTAAGTTAGCTGCAGAGGGTAAGTTTGAAGAGGCTGCTGACCTCTTAAGTGTTTTACTTAAGGGCTCTGTTCCAACACATCCCGCTAGTCCCTACTGGAAATACACACCCGCAATTGAAAATGAGACTATTGTTTTTAAACATACTCCTACTAGTAAAGAATCTTTTGACAAGTGTCCTATTAAAGGAAAAATCTTTTACGATTTTCCTGAAAAATATAAGACCTATGATTCCCTAAACGGAGTACTCAAACACAGCTATGAAAAACAAATACCTATAACATTGAATATTAAAATGTTTGAAACATGGATAGGTGATTTTCTTGTAGAGAAAAGAGTAAGTGATTCGAAACGAGATTTAACCATCGAGTTTTCTCCTGAAAAATTCCCTTCGCCAGTCCCAATGAAATTATATTTTACTGATGGCAGTTTTGCTATAGATTATTTAGAAGTAGGGCTTATTGAAATAGACGATAAAGTATATATATTTGATAACTCTAAGGAAGAAGGCCGAAAGATTGATTTTAGATTAGAGGCTAATTTAAATGGAATAAGTAAAATAAATTTAAAAATAAATAGTTTACATCGCAAAGATGTACAGGCTAATTATATTATGGCACGATACTTATTAGAAGCTAGTAAGGATAAATCACTTGCTCTGAAGTTGCTTAAACATGATGAAAATTTATTTGTAGCTAATAAATTCAGTCTTGATGAACCCGTACCCGACAGTATATCTGATGAAATAATATTCCTTTCTTTTTTGATGCAAATCGAGAAAAGGGAGAATTTTAAATTTGAATTACCAGAGTCTATAGACTCTACAGAATTGGAAACGTACTATAATTTGATGAGAATGATTGATGAAGGAAAAATTGAAGGCAAGTATACTGATGTAACGGCGACAATAGCATCCAAAGAATCATTGATTAATTTAATAAAACTTGACGATAAGAATCCTTTAGGGTACAAATTAACTTTCGAAAAATCGGAGCCATATATCGAACTGTTTGGGAAGAAAGTATTGTTAAAATCACAATCTATAGCATATGAGGGTTTGAAAATTTCTAACAAAGACAGGCTTAAAAGGCTTGTTGTAGATATGGAAGAAGGAGAAACTTTCAATGTTAAATTTCAAGCTGGAAACAACAATGTTTTCATTGAAATCTGGGAGTTTTACTAACTAAAAGTTACTTATTTGTTTCTACCTATATAAAAATTATTATAATCAAAACACCAGGACGTACGGGCCATCACGTCCTTTTAGTTGTACGTAAATAGGATAAGAAATGAAGCTGGCAGAAGACGAGGGCAGGGAAAAACGGTGGATACGGGTATTCGGATAGGAGTGGTATTTTAAAGATTATAGCGTTGCTCTTATTTAACCGATCCCGTGAAGGATTGCAGAAGAAAAAGAGGGAGCGGACACACCTGTTCTGACATCGTACAAGCCATCCAGCCGAACATTGGAAACCAACTTAACATAAATGCATCTTTATTATTTACAAAAGGGAAAAGTCATCTTTTGTCGAAATAATGTATTGAGGTGAAAGTATTGGAAGAACTAATTGAGAAAATTATTGCTTTTAGAGAAGAAAGGGATTGGAGACAATTTCATAATCCTAAGGATCTGGCTATATCGTTAAATCTTGAAGCGAGCGAACTTCTGGAGTTATTCCAGTGGAAGAGTAGCGAGACAGCCGTGGAAGAGAATTATGAAAAAATGAAAGATGAAATTGCTGATGTGATCATTTACTCTTTAATGCTCTGTCATGATTTGAACATTGATGTTGATTCTGCAATTCGAAACAAAATTCAAAAAAATGCCGATAAGTACCCTATAGAGAAATCGTATGGATTAAATAAGAAATACACTGATTTATAGGGGGAAGTTTAATGCTTTATTACTTCACGGCTTGTGACAAAAATGCACGTAAACATTACGATGATACAGTAACAGTGCCTTATCGAATAGCAGATTTGTTCGATAAATTGGAACCTGAAATTCAGTGGACATTAACTACACATGGCCTAAATAAACACGTTCACATGTGGGGGGCTATTCCTGGAGATCAAAATATTAAAAGGTGGGGCAGGCTCAAGACGAATGACGGTATGTTGGTGTATACCAAAGAGGGATTTACATACTACGCAAAAGTTTTGTGCAAAACACATAATAAGGAAGTTGCAGAGCGTATATGGGGGAAAGATAATGAAGGTAAGACGTGGGAGTATATATACTTTTTAAAGGACCTACAAAAGGTGAGTATCCCCAAAGAAGTGTTCTCTGCTTTTTTCGGATATAAAATTAATTTTACACCGCAAGGATTCAGTAATATAGATAAAGAAAAGCTTGCTGTCAGGATGAAGCGTTATACAACCCTCGATGAATTGGTTGTTGACTTGAGTAAAAAATTTATACTTTCTGAAGATGATCTCGAAGAAAATAATTTCCAAACATCTTTAGAATCTGATTTTTCTAAAATATCTATTGATTCTCCAGAAATAAAGAAGCAGAGGAAGAAACCTAAAAAAATAAATGGCATGAAAGCTTGGCCACGAAGTGCAAAAATATCGAAGATTGCATTAAAAAAAGCTGATTTTAAATGTGAAATTGACCAGTCACATATTACGTTTGTTTCAGATGCCAGCAAAGAGCATTATGTTGAAGCGCACCATCTAATACCCATGAAATTTCAGAATGATTTTACAACATCAATTGATACAGAGAGCAACGTCGTGGCACTATGCCCACTGTGTCATAGAAGGATTCATCTTGCACGAAAAAATGAGAAAAAAGAATTGCTTCAAATACTTTATAATAAAAGAAATGATCTGTTACGAAATAATGTAGAAATTGATATCTCGTTACAAGATCTATATGGATTCTATGCGATTAATTAAACAGCGCCCTTCGGGTGCTCAGGCTGTCGAGAAAGTCTCGACAGCCTATTTTATGTTAATTTTGTTTAAGACG
>RCUE01000200.1_pt1 | contig 20800 bp, 12 predicted proteins | sample 2166111 | NCBI WGS metagenome assembly RCUE01 (sample SAMN09930795, study PRJNA488358) | compost metagenome | feature: garden; material: soil; isolation source: compost soil in phenylacetonitrile-enriched culture | place: Germany: Experimental Botanical Garden Goettingen | collected 2016-01-27 | reverse complement strand
GGCTAAAGGAAGTCGTCATCGTCAATCGTTTTCATCCTATACAAGCTTCGATCGCACAAGCCATTAATGATTCTATTCATTACGCAGAAGAAAACCTGGAAAGAGGATTGTCACGTATTGTAAATGTTCATTTGTCGAATTCTTAATCGAGATTTATATAAGCTAATACTTTAGCTTTGTTCTATATAGTAAATATCTCTCCTATTTCTCATTAAATATTATTTTAATAAAGGTGTGTAGATAAGTATGAGTAAAGTGCTTATAACAGGTGGGGCAGGCTTTATTGGTTCGCATATAGTAGATAAATGTATTGAAAATGGATATAATGTATCGATTGTCGACAACCTTTCCACTGGAAAAAAGGAGTTCATTAACAGAAATGCTAAGTTCTATCATATAGATATTTGTGAAGAGGAGATATGTTCCGTTATAAAAAGAGAACAACCCGATGTTATTATTCATCATGCTGCTCAGATTGACGTTCAAGCATCACTAAAAAATCCGTTGTTTGATGCACAGGTGAATGTACTTGGTACCATTAATCTTCTGAAAGCAGCCGTTGAAAATAATGTGCAGCGAATTATCTATGCTTCTTCTGCAGCGGCATATGGTGTACCGCAATACATTCCGATCGATGAAAATCATAGAAAAGAACCGATATCTTTTTATGGCTTTTCCAAGTATGCGCCGGAATATTATATTCGCATGTTTGCTAATTTATATGGGATTGAATATGTAATTTTACGATATGCTAATGTGTACGGAATAAGGCAAGACCCTAAAGGAGAGGGAGGGGTTATTTCTATTTTTACAGATAAAGTGATAAAAGAAGAGCCTTTTATTGTGTTTGGTGATGGAATGCAGACAAGAGATTTTATTTATGTTGATGATGTAGCAGAAGCTAATGCTTTAGCTATTACATGTCTTAAAAATCAAACCTTTAATATTTCTACAGCTACAACAACAACAATTTTAGAGTTAATAGATATGTTTAAAAAAGTATCAGGGCAAAAAATTGATGTAATACATAAAGAGGAAAGAAAGGGGGATATTTTACATAGTTGTTTGGATAACTCGCATGCTATTCAGTTTTTAAGGTGGAAGCCTAACTTTTCTTTGTTTAATGGATTAAAAAACACATATGATTATTATAGTGCTAGATAAACTACAAATACAATATTGAGTTAAAAGGGGTGCGTATGAAGAAGGAGAAAGGAATGAATATATTATATATAATTACTCGTTCGGACTGGGGGGGCGCTCAGGCGCACTTGTATGATTTAATACATTATATTCGTACGCATACTAACCATACTTGTTCTTTGATTGTTGGTGAAGAAGGAGAATTGTCCGAACGTGTTCGACAGCTGGATATACCTGTGGAGGTGCTGCCAACAATTGTTCATCCTATTCATCCTATAAAAGATATGATAGCTATATGGAATGTCGTAAAAGTTCTGAAACGTATAAAGCCAGATATCATTCATATTCATTCGTCAAAAGCCGGAATTATTGGCCGAATCGCGGCATACATTGTTGGAATTCCGGCCATTTTTACAGCTCATGGTTGGGCATTCACAGATGGGGTATCAGTCATAAGACGAATGATAGTGTTACCACTTGAAAAATGGTTAGCTCGTTATACGAAAAAAATTATTTGTGTTTCCGAATACGATCGGAATATAGCACTAGCAAATGGAGTGGGAACAGAAGAACAGTTGCTTACCATTCATAATGGTATTCCTGATATTGAAAGCTCTTTCTGTCTAAATACACATAATGAACGGAGGAAAGATGAACTTCACTGTGTAATGGTAGCTCGCTTTTCAGCACAGAAAGACTATAAAACAGTAGTGAAAGCTATACAGCAAGTTTCACCTGAAATCCCTGTGCAAGTATCTTTCGTAGGACAAGGAGTCCTACTTGAAGAAATCAAACAATTTGTTAGGGAGACAGGCACCTCTGAAAAAATACAATTTTTAGGTGCACGAGCAGATGTACCTGACATTCTTTCGTGTACAGATATATTTTTATTAGTTACTAACTATGAAGGATTTCCAATTAGCATTTTAGAAGCAATGAGGGCGGGTCTTCCTGTTATTGCAACTGATGTTGGGGGCGTGAAGGAAGCCGTCGTTGATGGAGTAACAGGCTATTTGGTTCCAAGAGGAGAGAGTAAAGCGGTCAAGAGAAAAATCGAGATTCTAGCCAGAAATCCGAATTTACGATATAAGATGGGGGAGGCTGCAAGAGAACGGTTTATTAAGTATTTTACACAAGAGAAAATGCTAGAAAAAGTGTCTGGTGTTTATCATGATGTGTACCGTGGTTTATAGCCTAGATAACCCAGGGGAATTTTGTATTGTTCTATGATATGCTTTTTGTAATAAAGTATTTCGGTAACCCTTTACCGAAAATCTAGCATATCGTATTACCTTATTATTTAATCTTATTTGATTTAGGTTTTAATCAAATAACGAATGGAGTACAATGTATAGAAGAATTATTATTAGGTGAGAGAGGTCATAAAATATGAATAAGAAAAATGCTTGTATGCAGGCCCTTGCAGCCATAGGTTTAGTTTCTGGTGCTTTTGTTTCTGATATTCCCGTGGTTTCGGCACAGCAAGTACAGGCAGAAACATTTTCGGTTACCAGTATACAGACTGAGTCAGGGATAGATATTAAAACAAAGCTGCCTTTTGATACCAAGTTCATCATCCGTTTTACCACTCCAATTGAGCAATATACAGTCGATGATAGCTCCTTATTTATAACTGATGAATCAGGAAATAAAGTATCTGTTACCAAGACGTTTACAGATCAGGATAAGACGGTTATTGTGAAACCGCCAAGCAGCGGATACAATCCGGGTCATACGTATACTTTGCATGTAAAGAATGAGATTTACTCAAAGGATGGGAAGAAGCTTAATAAAACGGTAGTTCAGGAGTTTAAAACACAGAATAAGATTATTAGTATTCAGGGAGACCAGGCTCATACCTTCTTCATTGGATCTAATGGAGAGGTATGGAGAAGTGGACAAGAGAGCTTTCTTTCGACAGAAAAAGAGCAAAATAAATCTATCGTTTCTCCTCAAGTATACGAGGAATTAGAAAATATGAAGACTATTGTTAAAGGGAAAGCACATTATCTAGCGTTGAAAGAAGATGGGACCGTATGGGCGTGGGGAGACAATAAGTCCGGAGAACTGGGAGACGGCACAAAGGACTCTAAAAACACCCCTGTACAGGTAAAAGAATTAACGGACGTAATGACAATTATTGCCTCCAATGACGCTGCTGGTAATGGCTACAGTATTGCTCTTAAAAAAGATGGAACTATATGGGCATGGGGGAGCAATCAGTATGGTCAATTAGGTGTTGGGGACTGGAATGGTGTTACCATTACTAAGCCTATGCGAGTTCAGGAGCTGAACAATATTGTATCCGTTGCGAGTGGTACGGGAAATGTATTTGCTATAGAGGGTGACGGGAAGGTATACGCCTGGGGAGATAACCGCCTCGGCCAACTTGGTGACGATTCTACACAGACACGATACCGTCCAGTGCGTATTAAAGATTTAAAAGGAATTGAGGGAATTGTTACGGGCAAAAACTATGCTTTAGCATATGAGAAGAATGGTAATGCATACGCCTGGGGAAATAATGAATCAGGCCAGCTCGGAAATGGTTCGAGCTCTCCGAATGATGTACCTAAGCAAGTAAATGGTCTTTTTGGTATTCAGGAAATGGTGACGGTAGAAAATAGTAACTATGTCCTTAAAAATGATGGTACAGTATGGATCTGGGGACAAAACGAGAAAGGTCAGTTAGGAGACGGCACGACAAACTCCCGTTTCTCTCCGGTTAAGCTTGATGGTCTAAGTGATATTCAAAGCATTGCTGTGGATGGAAAGAATGGTGTGGCTTTGGATAAGGAGGGAAATGTCTGGTTTTGGGGTCAAACGCAACAAACAGATGCTGGAAAAGAGAATGTACTAGCTACACCGGTACAGATTAAGACACTTTCTGATATTAAACAAATATATGCTAAGGCTGGTAGCTATTTTGCAGTAGGCGCAGACGGCACCATTTGGGCATGGGGCGAAAACGCCGCAGGCCAGCTTGGCAACGGGACGAATAAATCACAAGCTGTCCCTGTGAAAATTCCGGTATTTTAAAAAATAAAGGATTGGGCTGTCCTGAGAGTAGAAATGACTTGAGGGTGCAGCCCTTTTTGTATTTAAAAATTTATTAAAATACATGATATTAATTTTAGAATATTCTATATTTACCGAAATATTTTTTGTATATATAATCCAAATGAAATGAATATTATAATTATTTTGATGAATGGAGTGATACTATAATTGATAGCGCTTTCTTTTTATGGGATGCAGTTTGTTAATTAATAAGGAGGAGAATACATGAAAAGAAAAAAGAAATTGTATAAGGTCATACAGGGAAGTGCTGTTACTATGATAGCTGTACCGTTAGCTGCGACACCTTGGGCATCTGTTGCTTCTGCCAATAGTAAAAACTACGTAGATCGTACCATAAGTATCTCTTCTAATTATAATGCTGCGGGAAATCCTGAGACAAATCTATATATAACTGAAGATGACGTTGATTTTACTACTGGTGATACGTTTCGTATTACCCTGCCACAGGGGGTGGAATGGAATAATCCAATTCCCAGTAATGCTACTATTATAAATAAAATGGATAGAGTACTGGAACTTGCTCCTACAGGCTCGGTCGTAAATAATGACAATGATCAAGCTGATAAGATACAAATACCTCTCGATGTGAAAGTAAATGGTGCCACGGGAGAGTTGAAAGTAAAAGTAGAGCCAATGGATAGTACGATTTCCGGTGGTGAATATACGTTTGCTGTTATTCAGACAGGACAAACTACTACAGTTGTAGATGAAGTTAAATCAATAGGTAATTCAGAAGCCGATGGAGGGGTTATACGCATAGAAGAAGCGGCGGCAGGAAAGGTGAAAAGAGGAACTTCTTCAGTAAAATTACAACTACCCTCCCAATTCGAATGGAAAAACATATCCTTAAAGGGAAGCGGTGGATTTAATGGAGCTTCTCTTTCAAATGTCGTCATAAACGGGAATACATTAACGGCTACATTAAATATTCCTTCCGGGGATAAGACACGTGGGTTCCTTTATCTCACGCCCAGAATTAAGGCGAAAAGTGATGCCAAACCGGGAGATGTTTTAGTTTCTATTTTTGGTACGGAGCTAAGCGACGCAGAAGTAGTTGTAGCCAAATACCAGGAGTGGGGGGCTACTATCAAAGTAGAGCAGGTTAATCAAATTCTTTCCAGTAAATTCGATGATAAGAAAGTAGTAAAGATGACCATTGAAGAGACAGCCCCCAATGCTTTCATAGGTGGACGAGAAGTAGAGGTAGAGTTTCCAAGCTCCATAAAAATTGTTGGAACGATGCTTCCGAACGGGAATATCGTTCGCCATACCATCAATTATTCGGGCAGTGATGTGAATGGTACTGTTAATAGTGATAGCAATAAAGTTTCTTTTAAAATTCCTGCAACAGCTTCCAGCAGCAAGCGTAAGCTTGTATTCGAGGCGGCTATTGCTGTTAAGACGGGTACCTTTGGTGAAATTCAAGCTACGGTTGAAGGGGCAGGTATCGGAAAGCAAAGTATACTAGTAAGCAAAGTTGTTCCGCCCGTTGTGCCAAAGCCAGCTGCCGAAGGGAAACTGGGAATCGGCTCACAGGGTCAGGGAATTCCGGACATATTCCTTGCTGAAACAATGCCAAGGGCTGTCAAGCAAAGTGTAGATTTAGGATCTCTCGGCAGGAGCGAAGGATATGTTCTGGTGTACTTCCCCAAAGGGGTAACTTTTACGACAACGCCAAAGGTAGAGGTTATGGAGGGGGATTTACGAATTGAGCCTGGTTCTGTACAAATAGTAAAGGCAGAAGGAATAACAATAAAGCCGGAAGATATGGAGGAAGCTCTAAAATTCGATATAAAGGGAGAAAGTACGAAACCTTCAAAAATTCGAATCTCCGGTATTACGCTTGGGCTTGATCGGAATTTGCCAGAAGGCACAGTTGAGGCAAAGATTGCCGGTACTGCATTATCACATCCATTCAACAGCAAAGTATTTAATATTACCTCAGGTTCCAGCTTTAAAGTTGCTAATGTTATCACTCCTGCGCCGAATGAGGTAAAGACAAGCGGTTCATTTGTTATTGGAGGTACAGCCTATAGAGTAGGTGATGTAGAGAAGAAAATGGATATAGCACCTTACATTAAAAATAATCGTACATATTTGCCGGTACGATATGTTGCTGAAGTATTAGGAATAGATGAAAATAATATTATATGGGATAAAAATTTACAAATGGTTTCTTTGCTTAAAGGAAATAAAGTAGTACAAATTACGATAGGCAAAAAGAGAATTGTTGTTAATGGAACAAGCATCCCCATAGATGTAGTTCCTGAATTTAAGAACGACCGTGTGATGCTTCCCATTACACACATCAGTCAGGCATTAGGCTCACAAGTTCGCTGGGATGCTAAGAAGCAAACGGTGTATATTGAATAGCATAAAATGAATGAATGTTCAATCACCCCTCTTTCTAGAGGGGGATTTTTATATATGGTTTCCTGAATTTCTATTTTTCCCCTCCTCTCCTCCTTTTATCTGTCAAACATCTACTGAAATTTGATGGTTGAATATCTGTTCTTAAAAGGATTTGTGAAAGTTTATTTTAGTAGCATAATTATCTTCTCTTTCATTGTTCGCTACGTTCATGATAATGTTATAATTGGAAAAAGTGAGTACATGGTAAAATGGAAATAAAATTATAAAATATGTGTTGATTGTCTTTTCCATTATCATCAAGTTAGGACAGTAGAGAGGGCAGGTAGGAAGCATTTATGAACAGAAATTCAAAAATGAGAATATATAAGGGGCTTTTTGCTCTTTTAGATTTATGTTTGGTTAATCTCGCTTTTGTGGGTGCATTTTGGTTTAAATTTGGTAATGCGATTCCAGACTATAACTGGGACTCCTATGAAAATGTATTACCATGGTTATCTATTGTAACCCTTATTATTTTCTATATGTTTGATCTTTATTCGAATTGGAGAAGAAAAAATCTATACAGCCTTCTATACGTAATTGTTCTCGCTGTTGTTACTCTCGGTCTTTCTACAATGGCCCTTACTTTTTGGTATCGGGGGTTTTCCTTCCCTCGGAGTGTCATCCTTCTTTCCATGCTTATTCAACTTCTATTGCTTGCTGCTACAAGGACGATGATCTGGTGGTTTGCCAAACGACGTTATGGCTTACGTAGAGTATTAATTATAGACAGGGATTTGGAAAGCGGAGTGGGATTCGCCCATAAATTCTTGAGCCATGCCGCAGGCTGGTTCGTTGTTCATAAGTTTCTCTCTGTAGAGCAGTGGAGAGTACATATTGATATTATTGAGGAAGTTGATGTAGTTCTTCTAAGTCCTTCCTTGACGAAAGATGAAAGATCTGAAATTCTAAGTTACTGTGCTCGTTGCCGTAAAGAAGTTTTAATTGTCCCAGAGTTATTTGAGTTGTTTGTTTTAGATGCAGAGCCTCAGCAAATCGATGATATGCTTGTTCTTTCTGTTCAGCCTCCAGGACTGACACCGGCACAGCTTTTTATAAAGCGTACATTTGATATCGTTGCCTCTCTAGTTCTAATTATTTTTCTAAGTCCCATAATGTTGAGTTTGTATATTCTTGTCCCTTTAAATTCGAATGGAAAAGCTATTTTTAAGCAAGAGAGAATGGGGAGGAACGGAAAAAAGTATATGATTTATAAATTTCGCAGCATGATAGAGGGGGCGGAGAAATTAACAGGGCCAACCCTTGCTACAGATAAGGATCCAAGGATCACACCTTTAGGAAGGTTTATTAGAGCTACGCGACTTGATGAACTGCCACAGCTATTTAATGTGTTAAAGGGCGATATGAGTCTGGTAGGTCCCCGGCCCGAGCGTCAGTTTTTTATTGAACAATTTGAGCAAACCATTCGGGATTATTCCTACCGTATGTCTGTTAAACCCGGAATTACGGGGTTAGCTCAAGTTATGGCAAAATACAGTACGGACACAGAAGATAAACTGCGTTTTGATTTGATGTATGTCCATAATTATTCCTTTGCTTTGGATATTAAAATTTTATTCCAGACTATCCGCGTAGTACTTCAAAGTGAGCAGGCGCGTGGAATTGACAAAAAATATAAAAGTGAGTACGAGAGTATGCTCAAGCATTTAGGTTATTCAGAGATCGCTTCTGGACAGGAGGATAAAGTACATTCAAAAAATAAAATATCAGGAGATATTTCCTGATATTTTATTTTTTGTGCAGGAAAAAGGTAGAATATGTCGAATAAACGTTTTTTTGAAAAGCAATAAGCAGGAGGATTAAAAAATGAAAGAACAGGCAAAAGGCAAAAAGAGAAATGGTTTGTTTTATGGATTTTTTATTATACTACTTTCGGGGATTATAGCTGTAATTATCATGGGACAAAGTCAAGATAAAGCATTCATTCAAGATAGCCAAATGTTTAATGAAGCCAATAACAAACTGAAGCAACAGAAATTTTCCGAAGCAGAAGCTGCTTATAATAAATTATTAAAGAAGCATTCTGATAGCTATACCTTGCTTTGGCGTTATGCATTGGCATTGTCTGGTCAGGAGAAATATAAAGAAGCAAATCAATATTTTCTAAAAGCCAGAGAAATTCGTCCATTTCTTTTAAAAAATCATCAATTCCTTGCTCAGTATGGTGAAAGCCTTTATAAGTCAGGTGATTATAAAAAAGCGGAGAGGTACTTAACAGAAAGTAAGCAGATGAGTATAGAAGCAGGTACTGTCACTTCACCGGCAGTTGAGACCATGTTATTGGATGCTCAAAAGAAGATACAGTAGCTTTATTGGAGGGTTAAAAAATGAGTGAAAGAAAAAGAAGTATTGATGAACTGCTGTTATGGGAAGCGCAAAAAAGTATAGATAGTAAAATAGCGGCTTTGCTATTAATAACAATTGCTTTAATTCCTTTATTGGTAAGGGTCGCTTTTATTGAATTTGCAGGGCCATTAATTACAGGTACTTCATTAGATAGTGGCTTGAAGACAGATATATTTACATACTACAAGCTTATTTTTATGTTTATTTTTATTTTTATTTTGTTGCTTCTATTATTATATAAAATGCTAGGAAAGGGATACGAAATACCGAAAAGCTACATCAATAAGCCTGTTCTTGTTCTGTTAACTTTCATTCTATTCTCTACTTTCTTTGCCCAATATAAAACAATAGCTCTTTTTGGTCAGTATAACAGACATGATGGTGCATTAACGTATATAGGTTACATCGCACTATTCTTTATCGCTGCAAATACGCTTTTTTCAAAGGAGAAAATTAAGTGGTTTTTCTATGCATTGTATCCAGTAACAGCAATTAATGCATTAATGGGAATTCTCCATTTTTATGGCTATGAACTACTTAAAAACTCTTTTATACGGGCAATAATATTGCCTTCAAGCATCTCAGAAAGTGCTATTAATGCCGGATCTTATATTAGTAGTACTCTTAATAATCCAAACTATGTAAGCGGAATTTCAAGCATGCTTGTCGCTTTATTCTTAACAAAAGCTGTTTTGGATAAAAATAAAAAAGATAAGGGAATTAATTTGCTTTTTGCCTGCATATCCTTTGCCATGCTATTGACCGCTTTATCGACAAGTGGATTTCTTACGCTTGTTGTTATCCTCCCGTTTATTTTTTGTGCATGTATCTTTGCTGTAAATAGAAAGCAGGCAATCATTACAGCAACAAGCGCCGTGATTTTGTTTGGCGGGATTTTAGTAACTCTTAACCTGCATGATCCGCGTGTATATGAAGAAAGTATCGGCTTCTTCTTACATGATTCTGCCAATGTAGAGAGCCCCAACATAGATACTTATTCGGCAGTAGAAAAGGTCTTTTCATTACCTACAGCCTTTGCCGAGGAGCCGACAAAAGAATTCAGTGAATTTGAATTGCCTGAGCTAGGCTTTGGAGCTGGTACCGGACGTGTATACGAGTGGACAAAAACGATCGAGCTTATTAAGCAGCAGCCTATATTCGGCTATGGACTCGATACATTAGCCTACTACTTTCCTCAGGATGATCCGGATAAAGCGGCCAATCTAAATGATCCGAACGTAATTGTAGATAAGCCACACAATATGTATTTAGGAATTGCCTATGGAGCAGGGATATTTGCTTTGGCTGCTTTTCTTGTGCTTATTTTTAGGCATCTATGGGAGCATGTTAAATGGTTTAAGAATACAAGGAATAACGGAAGATATGCTTTAGTAGTAAGCTTGCTGCTTGCATGGTGCGCATACTTGGTTCAAGCGGTTTTTAATGATTCCATTATCGGAACGGCAATTATTTTTTGGGTATTGTTCGGAATGAGTGTCTCGATAGTAAGAGAAGACATGGAGACAACTGAGCAGTAAAAAGGGTATTAAGAAACGTCTAAAAAAATTCTTGAAATAATTTTTTTAGAAACAGCAACTTTTTTCGACATTCTCCGTCTAAATAAGTGTAAGTCAAAAACAAGCCAAGAAATGGCATAAGCTTGCTGAAGATGGCGAGGAAGAAAAAAGTTAAAAACAATGCAACTTTTTAAGGGAATCTTCGTCTATAAGTATGCAGCACAAAGTCATAGTTTTTCGATGCTCTATGTATTTACAATTGTTCTGAGTCATTGTATACTGTGCTTTGTGAGAATAAAAATAGTATATTATACCAGTAGCAAATATACCATTTTTGTTCGGGGTGCATTGTGAGAATTATAAATAAAAAGAGCTCTGCTCCTCGAAAGGGGGTGAAGGTACATAATGGGAGAGGGAGCTCGGAATATATATACAATACTCTCAACCAAGTTCGAAGCGGACGATGTTCCTTCATACAAAGGAAGGATGCTTCTATAAATATAGAAGTAGTCCATGTCCACAGAAATTTTACTTTACCTTAATTTAGGAGGAAATGACGTTGAAGACAAATAAAATGCTTAAAGTTCTTACTACTTCTGCGCTTCTTGCTTCCCTGGCAGCTCCATTTGCTGCTCCGGCAAGCGCGAACAGCACGAACACTATTGATAGGATCGTATCAGCTACTAGCAATAGCGAATTAAATGGTGCAAGCTTATTATATGTTAATGAAGATGATACTCAATTCAACATGGCTACACAAGACACTTTCCGTGTTTCGTTGCCTACCGGTGCTAAATGGGATTTTAGCAAAGCAACTACAGGTTCAGGTAGCCAAGACGGTACTATCATTTACCTAAACTCCGATAAAACTGAAATGCAAATTAAAACAGGTGCAGCGGTTGTAAAAGCAGTTGTTCGGAATGAAAAAGATTTGGAAGTAACTCCATTATCAGGATTTGATTCAACTACTAAAGAAAAAATCGCAATTCCGCTTTATGTGAAACTGGAAGGTGCAGATGGAGAAGTGAAGCTGCGTGTTGATCGAATGGACAGTACGGTCGATTCGGGCGAATACGTATTTGCTAGAGTAAGCTCTGGTGCAACTAAAGCTACAGCAGATGAAATTAAGTCAATTGGTAAGAGCGGTGCAGGTGCACGTATTCGCATTGAAGAAAATGCACTGGGTGCTTTGTCTGGAAATCAGGACCTTAAACTGAAGTTGCCTTCCAACTTCAAATGGGATACGACTGAAATGTACAAAAAGGGATCTGGTAGTCCTATTAGCCTAGGCGGCGAATTTTCAGGCGCTGACTATGAAGTAACAAGCAACTCTGATAATGAACTTCTCGTTAAGTTCAAAAATCTTCCTAAAACGGACAAAACTCGCGGATATATTTATATTACTCCACATATTAAAGCGAACAGTGATGCTGCAAAAGGTACTGTAAATGTTAGCATCAGCGGTGGAGATTTCTCTGATGCTGATGTAGCAGTAGCTAAATACGGTGACTATACAGCTAACCTGAAAGTTGAGAAAGTGGAAGAGCTTGTTGCCGGTAAGTTTGATGAGTACACAAGAACAGCTAAAATCACAATCCAGGAAGATGTACCAAATACTTTCCTTGGAAATCGTGATGATATTGAAGTACAGTTCCCGTCTTGGGTTAAAGTAGTAGATGTGTCTGACTGGTCAGTATCTGGTCCGGTTACTGCTAAAAAGCCTGAAGTCGGAAAAGACAAAGACGTTGATGGAAAAGACGATAAATTCGGTATTAGTGTTAAGAGAGATGGTAACACCAGCTCTACGACTGCTAAAATTGAGTTTAAAGTTCGTCTGAGCGTAGAGGCCAACAAAGCAGGTGACATCGAAGCTACTGTTAAAGGTGGCGGTCTTAGCGAGCAGAAGCTAGTCGTTGCAAAAGCAATTGCTCCGGGTGCAGCTACTGTTGAAAAAGCAGCGAAACTGAAAATCGGTGCGCAAGACCAAGAAGGTCCTGTAATCTTTGTTACTGAAGCGAAAAAAGGTGTATTCGAAAAAAATACAGAGAATGGCAAAGGCAACAATGGCGAAATCGTCGTAAAGCTTGCTGACGGCGTGAAATTCTCCAAAGTACCGAAAGTTGAAGTTGTAGAAGGCGATGGAACTATTGATTCCTCAAATATCCGCCGCATCAACAATGACAACCAGCTTGCTATTCCGGTTAAAGGCGAAAGCACTTCTAAGCCGATGAAGCTGAAAATCTCTGACGTTCGCTTGACTCTGGACCGTAACGTTCCAGAAGGTAAAGTCGAAGCGAAACTCGGTGGTTCCGCAGTTGTTGAAAACTACAATCAAGAATCAGATGGCTGGATTGGAACAGGCAAGAACACTAGCACAAGTGATTCTTACAAACCGGGTACATTCAATACAGCAAATGCTGTAACGTTCACGATTGGTGACACGGTAACTCCTGCTCCAGGCGAAACAACAGCACAAAATATCGTATTCAAAATCGGTCAAAAATCTTACACTGTTAACGGTGAAACTAGAGATATCGATGTAGCTCCTTACGTACATCCGGTTTATAACCGTACGTATGTACCGGTTAGCCACTTTGCAGCAAGCTTGAACATTGCTCCAGATAAAGTGGTTTGGAATGAAGCTTCTAAAACTGTAACAGTATTCTCTGGTTCTACAGTTATTACTGCAACTGCAGGTAAGAAAGAAATCGTAGTGAACGGCTCTCCGATTCCGACTGACGCTCCGGTAATGTACGGTCAGCATACTGGCTACCGTGTATTAGTACCGTATACTCACTTGGCAGTTGCGCTAGGTGCGAAAGTTGAATGGAAAGCTGATACACAAGAAATTCTTGTTAACAAGTAATCAGTGAATTGTTCCTGAAAAGGACTCCCGATCGGGAGTCCTTTTCTATATGCTTACAACATAGACATTCGATACTATTTCTCCAGTAGGGAGGAGACAAAAATGAAAAAATTATCTGCCATTCTGGCTACTGCGCTGCTTACCGCTTCCTTTGCCGGCACAGGATTTGCTGCAAATAAGAAGCTTACGTATCAGGAAGCTATTGACAGAGCGTTAGAGCAAAATTATAGTGTACAAAAAGCGGAAGTCGAGATCGAGCGCTCGTTGGAAGTTCGTAATAAGCTTGGCAGAGAACTGGAATACGTTCCGACTGCAGGTGGGGATATAGAGGCTATTAGTGCATTTACCGGAGTCCAACAGGCTGATATCGGCTGGCAGATGAGCCAGCGTCAGTACACGCTGGAGCAGGATCAGGTTGTCTATAGTGTGCGCGAAGCGTACAATGCAGTTCTTCAGGCAATCGCGGATAAGAAAGCCGCTGATTTTGCCGTTGAGAATGCCTATACGCAGGTTAATGCCATGAACTACAAAAATATGTATGGGCAGGCAAGCAACTTTGACAATGAACGTGCGCAGAAAACACATGTAGCAGCGCAAAAAACTCAAAAAGCAGCAGAAACGACGCTTTCCAATGCCTATCAGAAGTTAAATGAGCTAATCAAGCTTCCGGCTGATGAAAGACCTGAGCTTATCGAACAGGTAACATTTGTGAAAATGCCGGAAGTGGATTTAGAAAATCATATCAATCGTGTCAATGATCAAAGTCCGCAGCTTTGGCTGGCAGACAAAAATATTGATATGGCTAGGTTGAAGCTTGATTTGTATACACCTAATGTTAAAGGGACTGAGCCGTATTCAGCGAAAGAGCTTGAGGTTAATAAAAAAGGATTAGAGTACGCGGACGCAAAAGAAAAAGTATCTATATTGGTACGGTCTTTGTATCACAACATTCGTCAGATTGAGGATAACTATGATGCGTTAAAGCAAAACCTTGTTATTGCAGAAGAGGGACTAAAGCTGCTTCAAACGAAGTTTGACGTCGGATTGGCGACAAAGGCTGAACTGATGGAAGAACAGCAAAAAATAGAAGATTTGAAAAAGCAGCTATATGAATTGACTATAAAGCATGATAATCTTGTATTTGCGTTCAAAATGCCGTGGGCTTACGCTGCAAAATAAGAATTATACGAGGAAGCTATCCTTTAGAGATGGCTTCTTTTTTCTTATTGTTACAGCTTTCGCTTTGTTCTTTGCTAAAAAAATGATACAGTTTTGATATGTGTGTATGATTTTGTATGCAAAGAAGGAGCAAGATATGAAACAGAGGTTATATAAATTTGATGACATTCGGGCATTTGCCGCGCTCTCGGTCATTGCAATTCATGCGACGGCACCCTATGTTACAGAAGAAATAATCGGTTTCGTGTGGAATCAGCTCATGCGTTATGCGGTCCCGCTCTTTATCATTCTTTCGGGATTTCTTCTATATTATGCAGATCGGAAGAAAGGCACTGTACATTATGGGCAATTCATGCGAAAACGCCTGACAAAAATTTTTATACCATATGTTATTTGGACGATTGTGTATACGTTATTCAAGATGAGGGAGGAGATAGCTGATAGAGGAGCAGAAGCACTGCCCGATGTAGGCGGGGCGTTGCTAAGTTTTTTGTTCGATGGCTCGGCATTTGTTCACCTGTACTTTCTCATTATTATGTTTCAGTTATATTTGCTGTATCCAGTACTGCGGTTGTGGATGAAGCATCGAGCGAATCAGGCGCTTTTCGTGTCTTTTTTCTGTACATTTCTCACTCAAACATGGGTGTATATTCATGATATTACAAAATGGGGTGTACAAATCCCACAGGTGACCCGATTTTTACCTGTGTGGCTGTTTTTCTTCGTGCTTGGCATGTATACAGCTCGACACAAGGAAGGATGGGAAGCGTGGCTGAGGCGGAATGGGCTGCTGGTAGCGGTTTGTTGGCTTGTTTCCATTGTTCTTTTACTGGTTGATAGCCGGATAACCGAGACGTATGGGGCATCGATTAAGCCTACGGTCGTTCTGTATACGGTAACCAGTTACTTTCTTTTCTATTATATATGCATGGGTCGCCGAAGATGGCAGAAGCAAGGCGAAGGCTTCGTACAATGGCTTTCAACTCAATCTTTTCTTGTATTCCTGCTTCATCCACTCATTCTGACAGTGCTTCGTATACTGCCAAGAGAGTATGGAGATGATGCAATCTGGGACGGTTTAACAGGAATGCTGGGATTATTTGCTGCGACAACAGGTGTAACTTTGCTGCTGACATATATAATTAGCTTCACACCCCTTGCTGCTATACTTGGCGGTGTACGAGCTGGAAGAAAATGACTGACTTTTATTGCAAAAATCAATAGCAACTTCTTTCGTTCTCTGTGGTCAAACTATATAATAGAAGCATATTGCTTAGGAGGACGAGAGAATGATTTCATTTTTAAATAAGTGGCGCTCTGCCAAACAAGAGAATGATTCGGAGCAGCCTGTAATACCGGAAGAAAAGCTTGTAGAGGAGCAAGTACGTTCCGGATCGGACGTAGACCCGGCAACTTCTATGCAACTGGTTTTTCCTATGGGAAAGGTAGGTCCAATATTCCTTCCGGATGAAGTGTATGTATTCCGTTTTGCGTTCAGTGAACTTCCGGAATTAGAGACTGGTGTGTTCGCCATTGATGGATATAAGCTGGAACAGACGATGCTGGGCTTTTCCGTATTAGCGTTTCTTCGCAATAGTATGGACGAGCCGGTTAAACTAGAGAAGCTACCAGTAGTTCTAAAAGATGCGGTAGGTACGGTTATTGCGTCTAATCTATTCACTATGGGTGAAGAAGGAACAGAGATTCCTGCACAAAGCTGCATGCCATGGCGCTTTAAGTTCCCTTATGATTCGTTTGCTGTTTCAACAGGTGATTTAGCGTCATGGCATCTGGAATTCCATATGGAAGGCGGTAGGACGCATGCCCGTGTCCAGGAGCTTGATTTTGATACAACCGGACAAACATGGGGCGAGCAGCATATAAAGACAGAGGAGCAAATCCTTAGTGATATCCGCCAGGCTCTTGTTCAAACAGAAGGGCTTGTGCATGCGATTGGCGTTAGCGTGAACATAAAGGGCAATGGAGATATGGAAGCGGTCATTGCGCTTAGAAACGGACGGGATGAAGCAATCATGCTTGAAGCAGACACGGTGTTTACCGTATATGATGCAATGGGTGAAGTGGTAGCTTCTCATTCATTCGATTTGTCCAACGTCAAGCTTTCTGCTTTTTCAGCTACACCGTATACATTATTATTCCCGCAGGCTTCGCTTCAGAAGCAGAGCCCAGACTTTAATGAATGGTCAATTGTACAGGAATAGAAATGATATATATTTGTTTTTTATCTTAAATTGCTTATAAAGTATGCCAAAAAACCTGCTAGGATCGGCAGGTTTTTTGGCATATACGTATTAAGATAAAATTGTAAAAACATCAAATTTTATACATATAGGTACTTTGTATGTTCCATATGTCCTATATATGTATTAAAATATTCCATAACATTCCTAATCTAATTTACAACATGAAAAGCATAGATATAATTTCCTAAATGAAGAAGGGAGAAACTTATGAAGGCAAGAAAGAAATACAACAAGGTTTTGTCCACGGCTGTTATCCTTTCGATGGTAATGGGTCCGACATCTGCATTGGCAGATACAGGAAGCCCGGCATTCAAGGATTTGAATCAGGCAGCCTTCTGGGCACAAGGCGGTATTATGGAAGCGAAAAATCGTGAATTAATGAAAGGGGACCATAATGGGAACTTTCGTCCGAAAGCTCTTGTTACACGCCAAGAAATTGCGTCCATGCTTGTAAACATCCTTAATTTACAGGAGCCGAATGTACAGGGATCTTCCTATACCGATGTACCGCCAAACGCCTGGGGCTTAAAAGCGATTGAAGCAGTCAAGAATGCGGGCATTATGCGCGGCGATGGTAATGGAAAATTCCGGCCAAATGCGCCGGTCACCCGGGAAGAGCTGGCAGTCGTGCTGGTAAGTGCCGTTAAAGCGGACACGATGGGGAAGGGCGGAAGTCTGACGGTGGCAGATGCAGGTAAAATCAGCGCCTGGGCTAAGCCGGCGGTACAGGTAGCGATGGAGAAAAATCTGCTACGTGGTGATGGCAGGAACTTTAATCCAAAGCAAAATGCATCGCGTCAAGAGGTAGCGATTATGGCGGTAAATCTGGCGAATGCCCTGAAACAAACAACACCTGCACCTACTACGCCTACGACACCTGCTCCGGTGGATGGTACGGTAGAAGCGAGCATAGAAAGCGTAACAAATAATTCCGTTACATTAAACGGCACATCATACAACTTATCGAGTGATGTGAAGGATTTGCTAAATGAGAAAAACAGTGATGCACTTAAAGGTGCAACGATAAAAGTCGAGACAAAAGACAGAGCAGTCACAAAGGTTACATACTTGAAGCTTACAGCATCAGGGAAGGCAGCGCGTTCCGGGGAGAGAGAATTCAGCAACAATGTAGTCCTGGATGGCGGTGTAGTGAACGGTGATGTTAAAGTTGAGGGTGATTATGTATCCTTGAGGAATTTGAAAGTAAAGGGCGATCTGGAAATTACCAGAGAAGTAAACAATGATTTTTACGCCTATAACATAACTGTGACTGGAAAAACGCAAGTGAATGGCGGGGATAGCAATACTGTTACATTTGAATCGGCTGAGTTGGGTAAAATCGACATTAACAAGCAAGATGTACGAGTAGAATTAAATGACAGGACCAAAACAGACAACATTACAATTTCTAGCAATGCCGTGCTTGTTACAGGAAGCGGAGTAACCATTCCAAGAGTGATGGTACAGAGTGGGGTCTCTTCAGTTGAAGTAAAAGCTTCTATCACGACGCTTGATATTTCCGATAAAAATACAAGAGTTACAGTATCCTCAGGTGCTTCTATTAACAATATTTATCTTCCTTCCAATACAAAAGTGGAAGATGTTGTAAGGGATTATTCGCAAGTAAAAGGCAGAATTTCTAATGTAAATGGAAATAGTAGCTCAACAGGCAAGAGCGGCAGTAAGAGTAGTAGCAATGAAACTGACCCTGACAAAAAGATTGTAATGGATGAGGCAAATAAATATGAGTCAAATGTGACTATATCAAGCAGCGTAGAGGCCAATACAGATATTACAAAAGACGTTGTCAAACTTATAGCTGGTAAAGCAGCTAATACAGAAATTAGTTTGCATTACAGTGTAGTTGCAGAAAATCAATACGTAAAAATAGAGCCACAGAAGATTACTTTAATTAAGAAAAATGAAACTCAAAATGAAGTAACTGCACAGATACGTATTACTTTTAGCAAGAATGGAAGATTGGCTACGAAGGATGTAATAGTAAGAATTGAAAGTGCGTTTTCAGATGCGAAGAAGGTAGCGGCAGTTGTAGGGAAAATAGATGCGTTGCCAGCAATAGAGGCGCTCACATTACAAAACAAAGCCGCGGTAACAGAAGCAAAAGCTGCTTACGATATGTTAACAGCTTACCAAAAACAACAGGTATTAGCAGATAAAGTAGCAAAGCTGGACAGCGCGTTAGCTAAAATCAAGGAATTAGAAAGTAATGGTCCGGCAACAGCAGCAGAATTGAAGGTATTAACGGATGCAATAACAGCAGCAAAAGGAAAAGTTGATGCTGCAGCAATAGGGAATCAGCCGGGTCAATATCCACAAACAGCGGTTGATACATTCAAAAGCGTAATTACTGCTGTTGATGCAGTAGCAAAGAAAACAGGAGTAACCAAAGCAGAAGTGGATAAAGCAGTAGCAGACCTGAAAGCTGCGGAAAAAACATTTGACGGGGCAAAGGTGCCAGCAGAAGCTCCTGCAACAGCAGCAGAATTGAAGGTATTAACGGATGCAATAACAGCAGCAAAAGGAAAAGTTGATGCTGCAGCAATAGGGAATCAGCCGGGTCAATATCCACAAACAGCGGTTGATACATTCAAAAGCGTAATTACTGCTGTTGATGCAGTAGCAAAGAAAACAGGAGTAACCAAAGCAGAAGTGGATAAAGCAGTAGCAGACCTGAAAGCTGCGGAAAAAACATTTGACGGGGCAAAGGTGCCAGTTGAAGCTCCGGCAACAAAAGTAAAGCTGGCTGAGGGGTCACTTGGAACAGCAGGAGATAAAACAATTACTGGCTTAGACACTGGCAAAAAGTACAGAGTAACAGTTGGAACTGGCACGAGTGCAGTTGTCAAATATGTGAAGGCAGATGGTACGTTATCAGATGTTGCTACAGATGCAGCAGCTTTAACAGGAACGTCTATTACAGGGCTAACTAATGGTGAAACTTACAAAGTAGAAATTGCTCAATAGCTAAACGAAACGTTACTTCATAAGCTTGTACTTTCTGTACGAGCGAAAGAAGTAGAGAAAGAACCCTGTGCAGGTTAAAGCTCTGCATGGGACTTTCCTCTAACTGTTCTGTCGAATAGGCAGGTGAAATTCTTGCCCATGACAACAGCCGAATTTAGTTGACAATGTACAGTTGATAATTGATAGTTAAAAACTAACTACTATCAATTGTCAACTCTCAACTGAAACGTCATGTGCCTAATCCTCCTGCATCCAGTGAGGCTCTATCCGGCTGAAGGGGTGAAGTCAGGTGAAGTCGTACTCGCAGAAGCGAGGCGGGGCTCCTTAAAAGATGGCTATGGTTAGGCGACGAACCCATGTTGATCCAGGGCAGGGTAGCGGGTGCTGTGTAAAATGCTAGCAGTTCAGCATCTGCCCATATGCTTGCAATAGCATAGCGGCGATCCGGACAATTCAGGCTGTTAAACGGGTCGTTCCTGCTCCTGAACAGTGGGAACCTAAGGCCATCAAAAGAGCAGTTGAAAGTTGACAATGTACAGTTGGCAGTTAGTGAATTCCTTGAAACTGTCAATTCTCAACTGTCAATTGGCAACTGTGCAAAGGGATAGACAGAACGGAACGTTTGAAGTCTTCTCCGAAGAGGCGGGTTAGCGCCAATGAAGCGGGGAGGATGGCGGCGGGTTCATAGTAGCGATGAGGGTCTGCCGTATGCACCATCATGGTAACATGGTGGGAGGGGAAAACAGACCGGAGTGAAGGAACCCAGTCAGTGGGAAGAAAATACAGTTTCTTTATAACGGGCGAATTGGAATTAAGACCAGTCCCTACGGAAATAGAAGAATAGTATAATCGCTTCTACTTCTGTAGGGGTTTCTTTTGGTTATAATTTCCGGAATATTTTATTTGTTATAAGTGAAAACGGGTATAAGTTTCTTTCTGCTGGTGGCACGCCGTGTGCGTTAAAAGGCGCCCGCACGGTGTAGGCT
>RCUE01000199.1_pt1 | contig 20822 bp, 17 predicted proteins | sample 2166111 | NCBI WGS metagenome assembly RCUE01 (sample SAMN09930795, study PRJNA488358) | compost metagenome | feature: garden; material: soil; isolation source: compost soil in phenylacetonitrile-enriched culture | place: Germany: Experimental Botanical Garden Goettingen | collected 2016-01-27 | reverse complement strand
TCCGCCATGCGATGAAAACGGCAATGCAGATGGAAACCAGGATTGAAATCACGCCGACGATAATACCATACAGCATCGTTGAAAAAGCGCTGTGGTTAATGGAGGAAGTGGGTACGATTTTGACCAGCTTCAGCCCAACTACATCCAGATCATTATAGAACACATAATGTTCAGCAGTTTGAATCATCCCGGGGCCCGGCTTAACGTCACGCAGAGCTGTCAGCACTCCTGCAGGAGGAGGCGACTGAAGAGCCTGTGCTGGATACATAACCCTGCCATCTGCATCTGTAATCAACACTTGATGCTGATCCCCTCGTCCCAGCAGGCCCAGCGTCTGATCGAATTGAGACCACAATACATCCAAAGAAATAGCTCCCGTCTGCTTTTGGTCTTCAAAACGCCGAATACTGCGCGTCAGAGTAAAGCGTTCCGGGTCAGTAGAGCTTGGGCGAATCAAATAATCCTTATTCGCTTGCCACATCTCGGCATACTGTGGGGGAATACCGCTCACTGTCGTAATTTCATTTTGCATGCTATTGAAGGTAAACAAGGTTTGCGATTGCTTCAAATAAAGCTGGATGCCGATCACATGACTTCCGGCCGAATAATACACATTCGCCATCGTATTCAGCATTTTTCGCTGGGCATTAAATTGGCTTGAAAGATTGTCAGGCTCGCGCTCATTCAAATAATCGCTCAGATCAGGACTGATCTGAATGCTGTAAATCAGATGATTCAGACGATCTAGCTGATCGCTGATATAGATCCCCGTCCATTTCATATTGGACATGTTCGTCTCTACCACTTCCGTTTCCATGGAAGCTCTGCTTTTCTCCGCAGCCAGCACCGTGACAGCAATGACCGGCAGCACAGACAAAACAACCATCGTCAAGATCAGCTTGAGCTGAATGCTACGTCGATACGGGGCCGTCAGCGCCCGGAACCAGCGAACTGCTCGGGTTGGCATAGCGATGCACTCCTCTTTCAGCCATATGCGAAAACGCCCCGCAATTCGCAGGGGCGCTTCATGTACCGGATACTCCCGGGGAAAACCTATATGATATTATTCGTAAGTTGGTTTCAGCTCATTATTCATCATTTACGCTTCTTCGATAATTATAACACCCCAAGGCTCTAATGGAAGCGTTTCTCCTTGGGTAACCGCATGCTCCCCAATCAGCTCCTTGCCGTCTCCATGCGGATAGACCACCGAGCCTGCTTGTTCAGAATAGTTAAAATAGTACCGGATTGTCCGTCCTAGCTCATTCGTGCCGGATTTAACAATGATCGGATAAGACGTTTCCTGATCCAGTCCCCATACTCCTGCCTTTTTGGCTACAGAGCTGAATAGTTCGCGGATGACCGCCGGGCTGACGATACAGCCGATATAGGTCGCTGTTCCCTGACCATAGCGGTTTTGCGTAATTGCTGCATATTTGCCCCAATGCGGGTGATCGTAATAGGCCAATACTTCGGCGGTCGTCGGGGTAATCAGCTCCATCCACGTATCTACCTGATTGTCCTCTGGTGCCACCCCAAAAGGATTATTCTTAAGCGTCACTTTCTTCGGCTCCACGAACAAGCTGTAATGAATGCCGCAGGCTTCGCTAATCACGCCCGGCTGTCGGGACGTTCTCACCTGCACATGCTCGTTGGTAAATCCGCTTCGGAATGTGTATACTACATGACCACCTTTTTCCACATATCGGTTCAGCTTCTCCAGTAGTGCATCTGGGGCAGAATAGAGAACCGGGACGATCAAGAGATCATAGTCGTCAAACGATTCTGTACCTGGATGAACAATATCTGTCCCGATATTCAGTTTATACAACTCGTCATACAAACGACGTACGATGTCATTGTAATTCAACGGACTACTCATATTAAATTTAAACCAGTCAATTGACGTCAATGCTTCGTTGCTGACCAGAATCGCCGTTTTATTTTTTTTTTTCAAGTTGACCAAATGCGGAGACAATCTTGCAAAATCCTTCCCTATGGTCTGTGCTTCCTCATACACTGGATTCGGCTCAAAATCATGGCTCAGCAGACCCTTCCAGTAGGTTTCGAAGGAATTATGGATGGAATGCCAGTGCCAGTATGCCACCATATTGGCCCCTGAAGCCAGATGGCTGAACGCTTGCAGACGCAATTGCCCCGGATAGGGAACCCAGTGGGTAAAAGCCTGCGCTTCCGTTTCTAGCACTAGATAGTTGTTATTTTTCGTCGAACGTGCCACATCGCCACCGAAGGAAATTTCAATACCAGTCAGGTCATCCTGTGATGGATGGTAAATATCCACCCCAGTCACATCAAAGGCTTGCGATGCCGCAAAGTGATCCACGTCTGGCTGAACACCAAAGGAATGACCTCTCCATTCAAAATCAAAGTTTTGCGTAATAAATTGGTCCTCCCGCTTATATTCCTTCACCAGCGCGACCTGCCATGCCAGAAAGTCCGTCACCAGCTTGCGCTGGAATTGGGAAAAGGCTGCGCCCAAACTTCCATTAATCGTTCCGACCACTGAAGGAAAGTCCTCCCAGCTATTGATGCGATTACTCCAATAGTCCAGACCAAATTTGCGGTTTAGCTCCTCCAGCGATTCGAACCGCTCTCGCAGGTACTTTACAAATTGCAATTGCACATTAGGCCCACTCGTGTTGTAATGCTTGGTCTCATTATCCGTCTGAAAGCCAATGACCGCCGGATGCTGACTCACCCGTCCGATCAGCTTGCGTATGATTCGCTCGGCATGAAACAGGTACACCGGGTTCGTAATGTCCATAATCTGGCGAGCACCATATTTGCCCGGCCCTTGAGGCGTTGTCGCCAATACATCAGGATGCTCCTTCACCAGCCACGTGGGTACGGCATAGGTGGGCGTCCCCACAATGGCTTCAATGCCCGCCTTATGCATGGCGTCCAGCACCCGATCCACAGAAGTAAAATCAAACACGCCATTTTGCGGTTCATGCGTACTCCAGGTGGATTCCGCAATCCGCACCACGTTGATGCCCGCATCCTTCATCATTTGGATATCCTGGTCCAAACGGTCATATGGCATATATTCATCATAATAGGCAACACCGTACAGTAGCTTTTTCATCAAGTCGTCCTCCAATTAGGTTCATCAGGATTTTGCAAAATTCGATTCCAGCCACTCCGAAGATCGGAGCACTAAGTGCATTCCATATACGGGCTAGTACAAATAGAGTACTGATAATTGAAACAGATATGTCAACATAATCCGCACCGCTTTCAAAATATCTATATATAAGCGCTTTCTTTTATATAAAAGCTTATACTATAGCATTTGTAAACGCTCTTTTATTATAGTTAAATGTTAGATACAATGAGATTGTCTAAGCGGTGTAAAATTTGCCCTAATCGAAGGTGATCTGATGATATTAAATCCTGATGTTGATCCATCTCTATTTCATGATTGCCAATGGCTGCCCATTATTGACTGGAATGTGAAATTTTTTGGCGCCCATATTCACCGGGTCCAAGCGGATTGGTGCATGCCGGAGGAATCTCATATCGGTTTTGAAATTGCACTCATTTTAGAAGGTCGTCAGGAAACGATTATGGAAAATAACGTATATTCGGTTGGAGAAGGTGATATTTTAATCATTCCGCCGGGTTTTAAACATGTGAGTCAGTGTGTTTCCCCAAACGGCATGTACTATTTTAGCTCTCATTTTAATGTCGATGATCCATTATTCCGTCAGGAAATGATTAAAAGCAATCAGCTCTTTTTTCCGGCGGGTACTGAAACGAATGCCAAGCTGCAAAAGGTTGTCCATAGCTGGATTGGCATGGTGCGGGAAAGCGGAGAATATACGACAGCAGACCGTTTTCGCATGCAGATTGCCTTATTTGAGCTATTCGGGATATTCTCGCAAATGATATCTACCAGTTTGGAGCCCAGAATTGCGCCTTCATCCGTTCAATATGCCAAGGCCATCATGGAAGCTATTCAATCGAGGTTTAAGCCTTATCGGGAAGATGAATCTGGCGAGCAAGCGTTCCGGCTTGAAGATGTGGCGGCTTCTCTCGGGATCAGTCCTGGCTATGCCCAGGAAGTGTTCCGCAAGGTATACGGCTATTCACCACGTCACTATCTATCGGAGACCAAGCTGCATGAGGCTAAGGTGCTGATCCAGCAACCCAATCTGCCACTCAACAAGGTAGCTTCCCTGCTCGGATACTCCAGTCTGGCTCATTTCAGCAGACAGTTCAAGCGCTGGACAGGCACCAGCCCACTTAAATACCGCCAAACGTTAAAACCGATTACTAATGAACAAAGGATTAAGATATAAGGACGGATAGCAAAGGCTCCACCGTGTTATTCAACCCAAAAAAAGAGCGTGACACCGAATATTGCGGCTGTCGCGCTCTTTTGTCTCTATTTTCTACAAGCTGTACCGTTGCCTTAATGATCTAAAATCTTCACCAAGCTCTCATCATTCGGATCACAGCCTAATATCCCCTATATGCTGGTGCACCACATACATCATCCCCATCAGGAATACGGCCAAAGCCAAGTAACCGATGCCGAATTTCCAGCGCGATGATGCGGGTACTTCGTAATACTTATCATTTTCAAACGGAATATAATCAATCCCACACAGCAATCTGAGCTGGTACGCATCCGGCGTCGGTATATGTTCCACACCGTTCAGCCATACATCCTGGACAAGACACTGCTGTGGCAGCAGAAGTGTCTGCTCCACATCCAGACTTTCCATATACACCGTCACATATTGCTGCCCCTCTAAATCCGAGTAGGTATTAAAAGATAATCTGCGCGTGTGCTCCGGTCCAGGCAGCGGATATCCTTGTTCATACAGATGCTGTACGTTCACCAGTGGCTTTTGCAAAAAGGATTGGACCTTAGCCTCTTCTTTATTGCGTTTAACATATTTTTTGTACAAATCGTAGGCAAAGAACGCCCATATCAAGAAAAATAAAAAGGATTTTAAATATACTACGACTACAATTCCACCCAATAGACCCACCAGCCACAGCCAACGCGTCACTGCCGTGGAAATCCGTCCTCCGTCGAGCGGATGAATCGGCAGCAGGTTGATCAGGTTCAGGAAAAAGCCGACATACGAGAGCGCATACAACAGGGGACTGTCTGTTGCATAGGCTCCTGCGTATACTGCCATAGCCCCAATCGTCCCCAGTAACGGGCCGCCCATGGCCACATAAGCCTCTGTCTGCGCATCCAAAGGTTGACGTTTCATGGTGATCAGCGCACCGAGAAAAGGAATAAATAATGGTGCTGATACGGGAAGCCCCTTGCGCTTGGCGGCCAATACATGTCCCAGCTCATGTACAAACAACAGCAACACGAAGCCGACCGCAAATCCCCACGGGTAAATGATCGCATATGTGCTAATCGTTATCGCCATAGATATCAGCGCACCGCCAAATTTACTGAATTTTAAAAGGGCAAGTAACGACTTGCCTTTCAGAAGAAGCAATGCTGCTGCACTACCAAGGTACCATTTGGATGAGCCGGATTTGGAATGGTCTTTTTCTCTTCATTTTGCAAAAGTATCCGTCTCCTTTCTCTAACACTTCCATTGTATCCTGCTATGTGCAGCTTGTAAAAACTTCTCTACCTTCATTACTGTACAGCGTCTGTACGTTTCATCAATTCAACATACTGAATTAACTCTGCCTTTTGTTGCTCTAAAGTATGAATTCTGTTCGTTAACCCGACAAAAAAAGCTTCAATTTGGTCTCTGATAGCATTGGCCGAATGCCCAGTCCATTCATGCAGACGCCCATATAATACACGTGCCGCTTGTTCATCTGTGCGAAGTTTGGCGAGTAGCCAGGTCAGCTCCTTTTCGGCAAGCAATAGCTCTTCCAGTTCGACCCGTAATTGTCCGTTCAAATTACTGGCCACCTCCTATGTATTCATTTTTCTATATCGTTAGTACCTTGTTATTAGCGTTATTAGCTAATATCTGCCTGGATAAACTGCTCTATTTTGTACTCGAGATTGTAAAGAAATTCATTAGTCGTCCGTAAATGCCACTGACTAAATTCCATCATGGAGGAGTCAAGCTGTGTTACAATCGGCTGCAACCGCCGACTCTGACTACTGTGCAAATAGCGTGAAAGCCTGGCTCTGACACGTTGGAAATCTGCATCACATTGTTGTGCATTCGCCTTCCATTTTTCAGCTACAGCGAGTAGATGCTCCGGCATGACTTGAATCGTACCTGCTGAAGCAGATGTTGCCGCCGTTACCAGCGCTGCCTTTTGGAATTGAGTTAAGGTCTGTCCTAATTGATGTATCCAGCCATCCACCGTTTCCATTAGGTTAAAGTCAGATGGAATACGCGGAGATTCCGCGATTCGTTCGCCTGTTACAGGATCATATAGCGGGTTGGATACATAGCCATTCTTATCAAACTTATAATGATTGAGTGAGTGATAGGAAGGCCCACCCAACGTGTTGTCCACTCTCTCTTTTAGTCCTAAGCCTTCATTAGCTGTTTGATAATTATTGTCAATATGGTAGGAAGCTCCTACGTGAAGATCGTACCCTCCCCCAATAAAGCTAGCTATCATATCACTGGGATGCAGAAAATTCGTAATTTGATGGTCAAACTCACCATTTTCTGCTTTCTCTCTGTACTCCGGTGTCAGACTGGAAATGACCGAAGGCGCACAGAATGTAACCGCATTTAACCCTGTATAAGCAGCTACATATTGTGCATTCCCTCCTCCCAGCGAATGTCCAGTTAGCGAGAAGTTGTAGTTTTTGTACTTGTTTTGTATATCCTTCGCATAGTCCTCTGCCTGATAGAACTGGTTCGAGCTGCCGAACAAAGCCTTATCTACGCTTTTTTCTTTCTCTCCCATCCAGTTGTTAAACGCCGTGAACCCTAAAGCGTCGTCCATTTTTTTCATTTTTTCATTATATTCATCTGAATGAATATTCAAGCTACCGTGAATTTTGCGGTTAATTTCAGGAAGTGCAAGAGTCACATCGTTATACAGATCCTGTGGATCATCCGTTTCCGTCCCACGATAGGCGATAACGGCCTGTTCCGTTTCTTCGTTGTAAAATGTGACAGCGGCAAGTCCCGAATCCTCGCGATCGAGCGTGTCTAACACTTTCCAGCCGGGGAGTTCTTCTGATGGTTCAGCACCTTTTTTCATTTTTTTATAGGCCATTTCAGACATTATTTTATAAGTTTCGTCACTTACTTGAAGTGAACTCATACTATTTACACTCCTCTGATCTAGTGATTTTTCTTTTTATCTTGAAAGCCTGGATAAGTCCCATTTTCAATAAGCACCTTTTTTAGCTCGGGACTTATAGCAAAATTCGAAGTTTCCTGATTTTCATAGTTTACAGAAATCGTAAAATCCTCTTCTGCATGACCTATTACATTGCCACTTATATCTACCTTGTTTGTTACATAAGGAGGAAATTTTTTTGCATATGTGATTTCAACGTCTAGTTCGTATTTTTCCTTCAAATATTGAACAGCCGTAGCTTTCGCCTTACTGATCAGTTCAGCATCTTCGTCTTTATTCACCTTGTGGCATCCTCCCAGTATTAAAATAAGGGCTATCAACACCATCATTCCTTTTAGATATCGGTGACTGATCCTAATCATCCCTTTCATATGCGTAACATCCATTTTATATCCACAAAATCCCTTTTATAAATTGTACCTTTTCTTTCCAAAGACAATCAATACGCCATAAGACATGGGATAGGGTTAAGTCTACGGTATCAAATCGGTGTGGAAACCTTCCGTTCTTAGCTGATAAGTTTTATTTCTCGTATAATATCATCCATATTTTTCAATTACATTCCCCACATGTCCATCCTCCTGTCTGTTCTGTTATCATGTAAGAAAACGGAATAACCCAGGAAAGGATTACGAACCATGAGTTTTGAACTTACCCGACGAGCCATCAGACAACTATGCAGTCAAGCCGCTTATGACGACGGGGATGCCTATTACCGGGCCAAAAGAGTGGCCTTTACACAAATAGATCATGATGAAGGGGTATACGAAGCTACGGTCAAAGGAAGCAGCTTTTATGCTGTTGCGGCGATGATCCGATCCAATGGAAGTATCCGAGCAGAATGCACCTGTAGCACATTTCAGAACACCGGTCGATATTGTAAACATATCGCAGCTGTTCTCCTTAACGCCCATGATATACGCCGTGGAAAGAGTCTGTCTGTGCGCTCCTATGCCTCCAGACTTCATCCCGGTACTGCCCCAGATACAGCAGGAAGCATGGATTCAGACGGGATGTACACATCTACAGATGCTTCATATGATCACACTGCTAGAACAGCACGATCCTCTGACATCACACAAGGCGATCTCCAGCTGACCGACAGCATGTTAAAGCTATTTGGCCGCAAGCGACCGCTTCGCAGCACACCAACCCTACTGGATACTCGCGCGGTCTTGGATTTTCAGTTCGTGATCCGACCTTTTGCCTACGGTTACCAAAAATATATGTTTGGTGTGGAAATGAAGGCCGGTCCCAAACGATTATATATCGTCCAGAAAATCCGTCCGTTTCTGCAGAGTATCGACCGTGGGGATAGCTACATGTTCACGAAAAGCTTCTCATACGAGCCTGAGCTGTACCGCTTCCGACCTGAACATGACGCTATTCTCCAGCAATTATCCCAGGTGTGCCACCATGAGCGTATGATTCGGGAAACCTCAGGCACGTATTCATCTTCCAGTAGTCATATGAGCGGCGAGCGAATGCTCCTCATCCCGCCTGCGGCTTGGGAAAAGCTGCTCCCCTTGCTGACAGCAGCACAGGGCGTCTACTTTGAAATTCACGGAAACATGAGCGAGGGTATTCCCCAGTCCGACCTGATGCTTCCGCTGCAATTTGAATTTGATGAGGCTGAGGCCGAAACCGAAGGCTACCAGCTAAGCATACAAGGATTGGATGACTTGACCATCATGGAAGACTATGGTGTCGTCATTGCCGATGGCAAGCTTGTCAAACAGAAAGCCGACCCCTTACGGCGTTTGTCCGAGCTAAAACGGATGGTAGAAGTACATCACAGGCGAAAAGTTCAGATCGCGCCAGAGCAGATGGAATCTTTTATGGACAAGGTTGTACCCGGGTTAATGAAGCTCGGACGTGTTCATATAACACGTTCCGTCTCAGATCGGGTCACACAGCAGCCATTGAAGGCCAAGCTGTATCTGGACCGAGTAAGAGACAAGCTGCTGGCAGGGCTGGAGTTCCAATATGGGGATATCATCATCAACCCGCTGGAAACAGATGCACGAACGCCTGGTAACGACCGAATTCTGATACGTGATGGAGAACAGGAGCAACGGATTTTGGAGCTGATGGAGCATAGCTCCTTTGCCAGAACAGACAGCGGATATTTTATGGAAGATGAAGATGCAGAGTATGATTTTTTGTACCATACGGTTCCGCAACTGGAAAAGCTGCTGGACGTCTATGCTACAGGTGCAGTCAAAGCAAAAATAAACAATACTCTGCCTACCCCAAGGATACGCGCGGAGTGGGATGAACGTACAGATTGGCTTGAATTTAAATTTGATATGGAGGGCATACCGGAACCGGAAATTCGCAAACTGCTCAAATCGTTAGAGGAAAAACAGAAATATCACCGTCTGCCGAATGGTGCCTTGCTGCCGCTGGAAACAGAGGAATACAAGGAATTGATTCGGTTCATGAATGAAACAGGTATCCGCAAAAGTGATCTGGATGCAGCCCAAATTCGTGTTCCCGTCACGCAAGGACTGTACTTAATTGATCCTCACGATCATGGGAAAAACCTGACTTTGGGTAAAACCTTTCGCCAGCTACTGGAAAATATACGCAACCCAGACCATCTCGACTTTCCAGTTCCAGACATGCTTGCCCCAATCTTAAGAGATTATCAGGTTTACGGCTTTCAATGGCTTAAGACATTGGCGCATTACCGTTTTGGGGGCATTTTGGCAGATGATATGGGGCTGGGTAAAACGCTGCAAAGTATCGCCTTCCTTGTCTCAGTATTGCCGGAAATCCGCAACCAGCAGCTTCCAGCCATGATCGTGTCCCCTGCATCACTGGTGTACAACTGGCGGAATGAGCTGGAGAAGTTTGCTCCACATATCCGCGTTACTATCGCAGATGGCAGCCCGGAAGAACGCGGCCGGATCATACGGGATGCCGCCAGTTATGACGTCGTCATTACGTCCTACCCGCTGCTACGACGCGATGCAGATGTGTACAGCAAGCCATCGTTTCATACGCTCATTCTGGACGAGGCACAGGCTTTCAAAAATCATGCCACCCAGACGGCACAGGCTGTTAAGGATGTAAAAGCTCGTTACCGTTTTGCCCTGACAGGAACGCCAGTAGAAAATACGTTGGAAGAGCTGTGGTCCATCTTTGACGTTGTATTTCCTGCGTTATTTCCCGGCGGGAAAAGAGCGTTTCACAACCTGCCTCGAAATGTGATTGCCAAGCGGGTTCGTCCTTTTTTGCTGCGCCGTCTCAAGAGTGATGTCCTCAAGGAGCTGCCGGAAAAAATCGAATCCGTGCAGGTATCCCGGCTTCTGCCAGATCAGAAAAAGCTGTATACGGCCTATCTGGCCAAGCTCCAGCATGAAACGTTAAAGCATCTCAACGAGGAAGGATTTCAGAAAAATCGGATCAAAATTCTCGCAGGTCTAACCCGGCTTCGTCAGCTCTGCTGTCATCCTGGCTTGTTCATCGAAGGATATACGGGAAGCTCCGCCAAATTTGAACAGCTGTTGGAGATCATTACGGAATGTCTCAGCTCCGGGAAACGGATGCTCATTTTTTCACAGTTCACCACAATGCTTCAAATGATCGGACGCGAGCTTGCTCGAGAAGGGGTGTCCTACTTTTACCTGGATGGGCAGACTCCCGCTCTGGAACGAGTCGAGCTGTGCAGTCGCTTCAACGAAGGAGAACGCGAGCTGTTCCTGATTTCCCTAAAGGCAGGAGGTACTGGCCTGAACCTCACCGGCGCAGATACAGTCATACTGTATGATCTATGGTGGAATCCCGCTGTAGAGGAGCAGGCTACCAACCGTGCACACCGAATGGGCCAGAAAAAAGTCGTGCAGGTTATTCGTCTCGTCGCCCAAGGCACAGTAGAGGATAAAATGTATGAACTGCAACAAAAAAAGAAAAACATGATCGACCAGGTCATTCAGCCGGGGCAAGAAACCCTTTCGGCACTGACCGAGCTGGAGATTCGCGAACTGCTCATGATCTAGCTAATTCCACATGCACAAAAAGGTCCAATCACGGTAGAAATCTTCCCGTATTGGACCTTTTTGCTTCTAATATGATTGTTTGGATCGAGCAGATTAATCCTGTTTTAATACTCTAGGTTCAATGGGAACCAGGTTAGACTCAATCTGGGTGCGCTGAGGCTCATACCATTCAGGCAGCATCAGCTTGTGCCCCAACTCATTCAATTCCTCATCCACCGTAAATCCGGGCGGATCGGTTGCGATCTCGAATAGAATACCGCCTTGCTCGCGGAAGTATACGGCATTGAAGTATTGGCGATCTACAATGCCACTAGTCCCAAAACCCTGCTGGTGAACCCATTCGTTCCACGCTTGATGCTCCGTATCATCCTGCGCGCGCCAGGCAATATGGTGAACCGTACCGGCACCGCCATTCCCCCACGGGACATCTTTGACCGGAATATCGATCAGGTTGCCCAGATCACCTGTCGTCTGATAGCGGATGTAGCCTGCATTTGCGTCTTCTCCGATGAGAGTCATCCCCAGGACGTTCTCCAACACCCCTTGCGTATGTTTGGAATCCGCACTGTACAGTACCGCCCCGCCAAAGCCCTTGATCGCTTTATCCGTAGGCACACCCCCGGCTGTCCACGTGTTCAACGGGCCACCTTCCCGCTCCACCAACTCCAGATGTAAGCCCTCGTTGTCTCGGAACTGGATGAATGACTCGCCAAAACGATTAGCCTTCGTGAAAGATACCTTCAAGCTGTGCAGACGGTTTTCCCAGTATTCCAAAGCACCGGATGGCACGACATACGTCGTAATCCCAACCTGTCCGCCTCCAATCTTACCCTTGCGTGTACCCGGAGCTGGAAAAAAAGTAATGATTGTTCCCGGGCTGCCCTCTTCATTACCAAAGTACAAATGGTATACTTCTGGAGCATCAAAGTTGATCGTCTTTTTAATCAATCGCAGACCAAGTACGCCTGCGTAAAAATCAACGTTGCCCTGCGGGTCGCCTGCAAAGGACGTGATATGGTGAATTCCAGCGGTTTTCAATGACATCTTTATCACTCCTTCATTAACATGTTGATTTATTTACACAAATGATTTACAAATTTCAAAATCCATTGTAGCTGACAAATTGTCCAACCGGCTTGCGGTATCCCCGTGCCCGCTGACCCGATTCGTCCTCTTTACCCAAGGTAATCATCATCACCGGTACAAATTGCTCTGGAATATTCAGTACTTCCTGCACCTTCGCCGGATCAAAACCGATCATCGGGCATGTATCCCAGCCTTTGTCCTTGGCAATCAACATAAATTGCATAGCCGACAGGCTGGCATTACGGATCGCTTCTTCTCTCTGGAAGACAGGTCCCCGCTCGCGATAAAACTGAGTTACCGATTCCACTGTACTATCATATTCCTGCTTGCTCAGGACACCTAAATTCAGGAATCCTTCGTTGAGGTCAGCTACCTTGGTATAAGCTTCTGTATCCCCCAACACTACAATGGTCGCCGAAGCCGTTAATATTTTATACTGCTTACTTGCCTCATCATGCAGTCTTTGTTTGGTATCCGCATCCTGCACTACGATATAACGCGCATGCTGTAAATTAAAAGCCGATGGAGCAAACTTCACCAACTGAAATATTTCTTCTAGTTCTTTTGCATCTATAGTAACATCAGGAATAAATTTAGAAGCTGATCTTCTCTCTTGAATAATATTCACCAGTTCGCTCATGTTAAGTTCCACTCCTTGATATTATTTTCAAATGAATTATCTTTAAATTAAGAATATATCTATTCGTGATTTCTGTCAAGTAAAACTATAATAATGTTAGTAAGTATTTTTGGATACAACCTAAGGGCTTATACCAGCCCTTTACAGATCCGTTGCCCGTATTCTCATCGTAATCGCTTCGCGTTGCGCTTTGGTTAAGCTCTTGAAGACCAGCTCATACGAATGGTCGATCATGCTGTACAAATCCTCCAGTGGGAAGGTAGCATCAACCTCAATCGTATTCCAATGCTTTTTATTTAAATGATAGCCTGGCTTAATCGCCTTGTTTTGTTCACGCAAATTTACCGCAATGACTGGATCACATTTCAAGGATACATGGCTAATACCATCCTTTTCAGTCAGGAGAGCAAACATCTTGCCCCCTACTTTGAGTACCAGGGGATCAGCACCAAACGGGTAATCCTTAACGGCCTCTTTTTGGCTCAAACCATATGCTACAATTTGCTCAAACACCAGCCTTCTCTCCTCTGTTCCGAGTTATTTGTTCTACGAACCTACCTATTTGCGCCCTATTATATCACCTTCATACGCTACATATACACTAAGTCCGTGCTACATTTAGGGGAACTGTGCTAAAGGTGAACCACTACGGATACCGTCGCACACACTGTTCGGATTGGCTCTATATGGGACAGGATAGCTGGTTCGCGAAAAATAATAATGACTACTGTTAGGCGCAATAAGGTAGCGCCTATTTTCCTCTTAATTCACTTCATCCCCCTTTAATCATCCATGTAAAAAAGTGTTTTATTTATATAAGCTTATACGGAAGCGAAAGCTTTTTTAAGCGGCAAAAAATAAATAAAGGAGATTTTTTTCGTGAACTCAAACACTGCTCTTATAAGAAAAGGCGGTGCAAATGTGTCGTCTTCCAAACGTCTCCCGTGGGTCGGGTTGCTGGCTTTAGCCATGGCGGGATTCATCTGCATTCTTACAGAAAGCCTGCCTGCTGGATTACTGCCACAAATTGCACAGGATCTAGGGGTCAGTTCATTAAGATTAGCGGGGCCTTTGCCGATGCTTTCAGACTGCACGCTCGATACTTCCGATCTATGTAAAATTGTAAGCATTACGAATTAAACTCAATATAGTCAAAGAGCGTTAACCTGCCAACACGAAAAACGGACGCTGTCCTTGAAGAGACGGCATCCGTGTGAATATAAGAAGCGCTTTAGATCGAAAAGCTCGTTTTCTTCAATTCTTCCGTGCTGAACAGAATATCGTAATCCTTGATGTCTTCCCGCCGAACAAATTGCTCCGCAACTTTCCGAACAGACGCTTCATCGGGTCCATGAATCATGGCGTATAAATTATACGGCCAATCGGGGTGCGTCCGGCGCTTGTAGCAGTGGCTGACTTCCGAATAATCGGCCAGCCTTTTTCCTGCCTCAGGTATATGCTCCTCAGGAAGTACGCAGATGAACAGGCCATTTGCTGAAAATCCCGCTTCCCTATGCTTTAGAACGGCTCCGATTCGTTTGAGTGCTCCTCCTGCCTGCAGTGCCTGCAAGCGCAGAAACACCTCTTCCAAGCTGCAACCTGTCTTATTGGCAATCTCGGTATACGGTTCAGTTGACAACGGAAGATCTCCCTGCAGTTCGCGGATCAGCTGCACATCCGTTATTTCTATTTTGCATGGTTCCTGTTTGGAGGTTGCGACTCCATTCAAGTTCGGGCTGGGTGTAATGGCTGATGCATCAGCCGTTTCTTCCATATTCAGAAAGACCTTTAGTTTGAATAATTGCTCGGAGGGAAACTCATATAGCAGCGGCCCTCCCGCCGCTTCACGGATCGTTTCAAGAATAGCCCCCCGTTCTTCCTCGGTCCGGGAAGTCAGCGTGAACCACATATTGAGCCTGCTGCGCCGGCGGTAGTTATGGGTTACGCCTCTATACCTGTTGATGACAGCAGCGGTCTGGTAAAAAAGCTCCTCCCTGACTGCCATCGCATACAAACAGCCTCTAAATCCCAGTCCCGCCGGATTAAACACCCCGCCGATCCGCCGGATGAATCCCTCTTTCTTCATCCTTTCAAGCCTTTGAAGCACATCTTCCTGGCGTAATTCCAGTTCCTCCGCAATGGCATTCCAAGGGCGTCTGACCAGAGGAAGCCCGATTTGCAGCCGATTCAGCAGCTTCCGGTCGTTCGAATCCAGGTCCACTATTCCCACCTCCCCAGCTTACAGCGCCGCCGATCTTTTGTAACACCACGGCTCTTCGGCCATGAAGTTGCCGCCGCTGTAATAGTACGATCTCGCCCGGCAGCCGCCACAAATGCCCACATCGGGGCAGGAGCCGCATTCTCCTTCATATTTCTTGAAGTCCCTTAAATCCCGAAACACCGGATTATCCCGCCATATTTCATCAAAAGGCTGCTCGCGAACATTCCCCACCTTGACCGGCAGGTACGGACAAATATGCACCTCGCCATTCGGCAGCACAGAACAATAGGAGACCCCGGCCAGACAACCGCGCGTGTACCGCATTTCCAGCCCCATGCTCTTGGCAAGCGGCATGAACTGGGGAGCGCATGTCGGTTTGATTTCAAGGGATGTTGACTTCTGTTTGGACAGAACACTGCGCAGAACCGAGTAATACCGTTCCCGCTTCAGCCCGTCTTCTTCGATATGGACGGCCCGTCCGGTCGGGACGAGAAAGAACGGGTGCAGAGAGGACACATGAAGCTCCTCGGCAAGCTGGGCAACCTGCACGAAGTCATCCATATTTCCCTCGGTCAGCGTCATGTTAATCTGCACTCTCAGCCCGGCTTCCCGGGCATAACGAATGCCCTCCAATGCTTGCTGCCAGCCTTCTGGCGCATTCCTGAACCGGTTGTGATACTCAGGCGTGGCGCTGTCTATGCTGATCGCAATGCCCCCCAGCCCTGCTTTTTTCAGCTCCGCAGCTTTGGCGGCGGTCAGAAGCGTGCCGTTGCTGCCAAGTGCGGGACGAAGGCCGATAGACGAGGCATACGCGATCAATTCGCAGAGATCTTCACGGATCAAGGGCTCGCCGCCGCTGAATATGAGAAGCTTGAATCCAGCCTGCTTGATCTGATCAATGAGCCGGATGCCTTCCTCCGTGGTTAGCTGGTCTTCTACAGACGATGTCGGCCCCGAGTCACGATAGCAGTGTTCGCAGTATAAATTGCATTTCTTGGTCACATTCCAGGAAACGAGCATGCGTATTCAGCCTTCCTTTCCAGTGTTATACGATTCCAATTTCACGGTCACTTAAATAACAGGATGGGTCCTCCGCCCAGAAATCACCGCTTACCGAAGCCCGGGCCCGGAAATTCCCGTTACAGATATCCAGCCAATTGCATTCTCTGCAGCGTCCCTTTAGCAGCGGTTTACGGTCGCGCAGGCCGACCATTAGCGGATGAGCGGCATCACGCCAAATCTCGCTGAATTTCTGCTTGCGGATATTACCGATTTCGATATCTCTCGTGAACTGATCGGGATAGACGTTGCCGTGCCAATCCACGCAGCCGATGGCTATTCCGGAACGGTTGCCGCCGTTTCTCTGAAGCAAGCCAAGCAGTTCAGCTGCGCGCTCCGGGTCGCGCTCCATCATCCGCTGGTATAAGTAAACGCCATCCGCATGGTTATCAACGGTGAGCAATTCCACCGGTTTGCCTTTGCCATGCAGGTCCACCGTTTTAGCCATAATCCGGTCAAGAGCATGCCGGGATTGTTCATGGGTAACATCCTCTTGCTGCAGGGCGCTCCCGCGGCCGGAATAGACGAGATGGTAGAAGCAGGCCCGAGGAATATTTTCCCGCTCGATCAAATCAAGGACACCATCCAAGTCTTCATATGTATGTCTGCTGATCGTGAACCGGACCCCTACCTTCTGGCCGATGACCAAGCAGTTTCGGATACCCTGAAGCGCCTGCTTAAAGGCTCCTTTTCGCCCGCGAAATTCATCATGGCGCTCTTCCAGCCCATCCAGGCTTACACCGACATATTTAACCCCTGCTTCTTTTAGCATCTTCGCTCTGTCCATGGTAATCAATGTGCCATTGGTCGATACTACCGGCCGAAGCCCTTTGCTTGACGCATAAGAAATCAGCTCATAAATATCTTTGCGGATCAGAGGCTCTCCACCGGAAAAAAGCAGTACCGGCACTTGGAAGGCGGCCAGATTATCAATAAATACCTTAGCTTCCTCCGTCGACATTTCATCGGGATCATGGGCAGGACAGGCATTCGCATAACAATGTTTACAGGTTAAGTTGCAAGCCCGTGTCGAATTCCATACGACGACAGGCCCTCTGCCCGCGGAAACGCCATGAGGTTTGTGGCCCGGCTTAATGGTATAACGAAGATCATCGCCTTCTCCCTTCATACCGGTAAGTAGTTTCGTTACATTAATCATTTCCGTTCCCTCATCTCCCTATAATTAGATACCAGTTCTTTTTATCTTAAGATAACTTGTGAGAATAAGGATATGCGCTATTATCTTGCTCTCGCGCCGCATTAATGCTTGGGTCTGCAATAAGAAGAAACGTCTGACGGCGTCTTATTAGAGCTTATGCTTCCGAAGTAGCGATATGAGTATCGCTTTTAGGTACGTTTACCCGTAATGCTGCGGGTATCAAAAAGGTCGTGGCCGAAATGATTTTTTCTTACAGCTGAAAAAGTGCTAGCAGGTTTCACGGTTACACACAGCCATGACATTCAGCGTGAAATTTGGCAAAAGTATATATTTGTTGCCAGCATGAGCGGAACACTTCTGGCATTGGCTAATCGTAATATGTCATATCCGATACTTGAAACGGTGTATGCCCGATTAAAGGTCTATGAGCGTTTGCTGGACACAACTAATATTAGATAACTGGTGAATTCCTGCCGTTGAATATGTAGTAGGTGGCCATTCAAATAAGCAGATCCTTCTATGATGAAGGATCTGCTTTGGATTTTCCTATACCTGTCCTCTGCATGCTTGCTCAAGCCCTTGAAGTAATGCCTCCATTTCCTGTCTAGTTTCAGCGTTTGTAATGATGCCTTCTGAGTTCAGCTTTAATGTGATATGCGGAATAATGACCTTTCCATTCTCCACAATCTCTGCGTTGATCATTTGCAATGTGAGCAGCAGCGAGGCATGCGCCAGATGGCCGCCCATAGGAGACGGTGACGCGCTAATGACCGCTGTTGGTTTATTTACAAATTCACCTGAAGATACAAGCCAATCCAAGGCATTTTTCAAAGCACCCGGTACCCCATTTCCATATTCCGGTGTACAGATCAGCACTCCATCCACTTGTTTCAATTGTTCCCGTAGCCCTCTTACGGAAGCTGGCCCCTCATCTACATCCAAGTCAGGGTTAAAATGCGGGAGATCTTCCAACCCATCATAGACTGTGAACATCATATTTTCAGAAGCCAGCCCCATAGTAGCCTTCATAAGTGCTGTATTGGAGGACTTATGACGAAGGCTACCCGATATAGCCAATACCTTAATTTTCTGTTCCAACCGTATCATCTCATTTCTCCGAACTTGATCTGATCTTGCATATTCAGTGTACTATAGCTAACAAGAGAATTAAAAAGTGGATGAGCGTCAGCGATTTTTCCTGTGAACAAAAGGGCAATAAAAAAATGCCTGCGGTTTCGCAGGCATTTGTGATATATCAATAGTCACTATACTAGGGCGGAATCTGTATTGCTGAATCAAGTATCCTTCTCTTGCTTGCGTTTTATCCCAATCAGATCAAGGAAGAAAACAAACAACGGAATACCTACAATCAAGCCCCAAATTCCAATCAGATGCTCAGAGAAAATAAGTACGACAAAGGTAAAGAAAATCGGTAAATTCGTTTTGGATGACATCAGCTTCGGATTTAAGAAATAGGCCTCAATCGCATGAATCACCACGATCAATATAACCAGATAAATTACATATTGAATGCCACCGACACTGAAAGCGATCAGGCCGAGCGGTGCCAGTGAGATAAACACACCTGCCACCGGAACCAATCCCAGTACGAAAATGATGAGCGCAAGACCGAGCAGATTAGGGAAGCCCATAATCCAGAGCGCAATCGTGGTCAATATACAGTTAATAAGTGAAATCAGCAGTTGAGCCTCCAATACCTTCCCGAACGTACCCAGAAACATACGGCCAAAATGACCCACTTCCTTGAAAAACCAGCCCAGCTTGCTATCTACAAACGTAGCTGTAAAGCGTGTAATATAGGATTTTTCCATCAGGAAGAACAAGCTCAAAATAATCGACACCAGAAGCTGTGTTCCCAATTGACTGACCTTCATCACTGCACTCAGGCCAGGCTCAAATAGCCGCTGAACATTCAGTGTGTCCATAAATTCGATAATCGTTTCGTTCCATTGATTACGATCAGGATACATATACGCTTGCTGAATCATGAGATACACCTGCTTGACCTGTACAATGATTAGCGGCACCATTCGGTAAACGCCCCACACCATAATCAGGATCAGCAGACCATACACCAGTAGCAGTACGACCATTGACGGTACATTGACAAACCGCTTGACCAGCTTATTCACTCCGTTATATATACTGCCAATCAAGATCGTAAGAAGCAGTGTTAACAACATAATATTCATCATGCTTCTTAACATAAACAACAGCAAAACGATTATCGCAAGGACGGCTATCCGCCTGACGCCCGCATGATTCATCCAGTTTCTTACCATTCGTCTTTATTCCCTCTCTCCCACTTGACTGTCACCCTTTGCAATCTTTCCCGGCATTAACTTTCTCTTTTTAACAATTTACTGTTAGCGATCAATAGAGAACCTACCATGACTAGGATAGCAATGGACCACCAGAATGTATTTTGAGCATCATCATGGTCCACAATAATGAGCCTGATGACGGCCGTAATCCCAATATAGATGAAATAACGTAATGGAAAATGAAAATTGGTTTTAAAGTACTTAACTATTAATGCTATGAATTCAAAATACAAGAAAAATACAAGCAGCTCTTCCGTGAATTCATAGTAATTTTTGTCGGCCTCTGTGTACAAAAAAACATAAGAAAAAATGGACCATGTTTCTTTTAGAAGTAAGAAGCTTAAAATCAGCCCGACCAGAAACAGCGAGATATTCAAGATCATTTGCAGAAAACTAGGTAACTTCTCAATATACTTCATTAATGCATTCAATACAGATCCCCTCACTGGTTGTACAATATCATCTTTATTTATATTATCGGTGGTATACGTGAAAAATGCTACATTACTTTTGGGGTCACCTTAATGAAAGTTTATATTCGCCCCTGCAATATAACCAATGGAGATAAAAATAAGCGTCCATATCAGAGAACCTGCGCTTGCCACCAGCATATATTTTCGGACAGGCATCGCACTAAGCCCTGACAAATAGCTTGTTGCATGTCTGACTCCTGGGATAAAATAACCAAACAAAATGGTCCACAACCCAAAGCGCGCAAACCACCCCTTAACTCTTGCAAATCGCTTCGGTGTCAATCCAACCCACTTGCCGTGCTTATCCACCAAGGGCTGACCCAGCTTTTTGCCTAGCGTGTAGCTGATCATCATCCCTGTCATTGCACCGATGAAGCTGACTAAGATAGACACCGAATAATTCAGTACCATAATAGAAGATAAATAGCCGACAAACACCATAATAATTTCATCTGGAACCGGTAGGCCAATAATCCCAAGAGCAAGAAGAGCAAAAATAGCGATATATCCGTATTGTGTAATCATGCTGATGGCCCATTCCATAG
>RCUE01000197.1_pt1 | contig 20906 bp, 16 predicted proteins | sample 2166111 | NCBI WGS metagenome assembly RCUE01 (sample SAMN09930795, study PRJNA488358) | compost metagenome | feature: garden; material: soil; isolation source: compost soil in phenylacetonitrile-enriched culture | place: Germany: Experimental Botanical Garden Goettingen | collected 2016-01-27 | reverse complement strand
ATGAAGAAACAGGGGACCAGAAATATTGGGATATTGTGATGAGCAAGGTGGATTACATCCAAAACCATGCTCTCAGGTTCGGAGACCATGTTCTGCAGCATACGGTATCCGTTGCTAATGATTTTCCAGAACAGGCATGGGCAGACACGTTGTTTATGGCGGCATTCTTTCTGCTGCGTGTAGGAACCAAATTAAAGGACGAGAAAATGATCCAGGATGCCTTAAATCAATATTACTGGCATATCAAATACCTGCAAGATCCTAGTAGCGGCTTCTGGTACCATGGCTACAACAATGTCAAACAGGATCACATGTCCGGATTTTTCTGGGGAAGAGCGAATGCTTGGGGAGCATATACCATGTCGCAAGTCAAAATTCATTTGAAAGACTGGTATTTGTATCCGCCGTGTATGGACGTGGAATGTTCCCTTCGGGATCAACTGGCTGCATTGAAGGGTGTTCAAACAGAGAATGGCTTGTGGCGGACGGTACTGGATGACGAGGAGTCCTATGAAGAAGTATCTGCATCATGCGGTATTGCGGCGGCCATGATCAATAACGGCAATCCGCTGCATACCAAATACGTGCAAAAGGCATTGGAGGGCATCTTGAACCATATTAGCGAGGACGGTCGGGTACTAGGTGTGTCGGGCGGCACAGCGGTTATGAAAGATCGGGATGGGTATCGCAATATTCCAAAGGACTGGATTCAGGGCTGGGGTCAAGGCCTGGCATTGGCCTTTCTGTCTGATATGTTGAATTAGGAGGGAACCAAGTTGTCCAAACAAACTACGGGGAACTTTACACTACCGGGAGAATCCGGTTATGAGGCGCTGACCCTGAAATTAGCTGAACGGTGGGGTGCCGATGTCATCCGTGATAGTGACGGCACGCAATTGTCCGATGAGATTATAAATGCTGGGTACGGCATATATTCGACAATCTGTATCATCAGAGATCATAATGAGTGGGCGTCCCACCATCTGGATAAGCTGCAGCAGTGTTTTTTAATTACAAATCCAAAGGTAGCTGTACAAGATTATGTATCCATCTATCTGATGGAGGATTTTTTTGCTGAACAGTTCAAAGTGAATGATTCCAAAGAGGCGTTTAACTATTGGCAGGTTTTTGACAGAACGACCGGAGAGGAAGTTCCAAGAGAACAGTGGAATTATGAAAGGGAATCCGGAAACGTGGTCATTACCGGAATTGTTCCTTGGCATAAATACACGGTAAGCTTTATGGCCTACCGGATCTGGGAAGAGATTTCCATGTACAATCACACCACGAATCATTGGGACAAAGAGCATTTGATGCAGATAGATCCTATCTATGCAGAAACGCAACAGTATCTGCTGGATTGGATGGAAGATTGGTGTCTCCATCATAAGGAAACCACGGTTGTTCGGTTTACTTCCTTATTTTATAATTTCGCCTGGATCTGGGGCAGCGATGAGCGCAATCGCCATCTGTTCTCAGACTGGGGTTCATACGATTTTACGGTAAGCTCAAGAGCGCTTGATCTGTTTGCCAAGAAATACGGGTATTCGATGACTGCCGAGGATTTTGTGAATGGCGGGAAATACCGCGTCAGTCATATCCCGGCTGAGCAGCGCAAGCTGGATTGGATGGCATTTATCAATGATTTTGTAATCGAATTTGGCAAGAAATTAATTGATATTGTGCATAAGCACGACAAGCTGGCCTATGTGTTTTATGATGACAGTTGGGTTGGTATGGAGCCCTATAATGACCGTTTCCAAGAGCTTGGTTTTGACGGATTGATCAAATGTGTGTTCTCAGGTTATGAGGCGAGGCTGTGTTCAGGTGTGAAAGTGAATACGCATGAGATTCGGCTGCATCCATACTTATTTCCGGTTGGCTTAGGCGGGCTTCCTACCTTTATGGAGGGGGGCGACCCCACGCTGGATGCCAAAAAGTATTGGATTAATATCCGGCGCGCCCTGTTGAGGGAGCCTATTGACCGGATTGGACTAGGTGGATATTTGCATCTTGTAGAGCCTTACCCGGATTTTTGTGATTACATCGAAAAGATTGCCAATGAATTTAGAGAAATCAAAGAACTGCATCATGAAGGCAAACCCTATCACATGAAGACGAAGGTAGCTATTCTGCACAGCTGGGGAAAATTGAGATCGTGGACCTTGTCCGGCCATTTCCACGAAACGTATATGCATGATTTGATTCATATCAATGAGGCTTTATCCGGATTGCCGGTTGAAGTTGAGTTCATTAATTTTGAAGATATCCGTCAGGGTATACTACAGGACTGTGATGTAGTCATCAATGCAGGCTCTGCCGGTACAGCATGGAGTGGTGGACAGCATTGGAATGACAACAAGTGTGTGGACTTACTGACCCAATGGGTTTACGAAGGTGGTATCTTTATTGGCATCAATCAGCCTTCGGCGGTAGAAGGTCACGACAGCTTTTTTAGAATGGCGCATGTTCTCGGACTGGATGAGGATACAGGCTCCAGGGTAGGTCATGGAAGATGGACATATGAGGTTAGGGATGAGTATGGTTTGGTGCCTGAGGGGGCAAGTATAACGCCAAAGAATAGCATTTATCTTACGGATGGGTCAGCTGCGGTAGTGGAGGAAGCAAGTGGTATGATAACACTGTCTACACATGCCTTCGGTAAAGGAAAGGGAATTTACCTTCCTTCATTCGAATTCAGCTGGGAAAACACAAGGTTGTTGCTGAATATGATTCGCTTTGCAGGTAATGAGTTACATGAAACGAAGTACATTACGGATAACCTATATACAGAGTGTGCTTATTATCCAGAAAGTAAAATGTTGGTGGTTATTAACAATAGCGATCAACTTCAAAGAACGACGGTTGATACGGAATATGGCAAACAAACGATGGAATTAGATCCGTATGACACCATGATCACTCGTATTGGCTTAACAAAATCGGTATAGAAACGGAAAATAATAAGAGTAGCGGTGTCAAGCCCTCCTTTATTTAAGGAAGGGCTCTTTGTTTTAGCACCTCCAGAAAATCCAGCCAATTTACCGGGGATTTTGTCCATTCAAAAGTATCTACTCCATCATTAACTATAAGTAAAACAATGAAGGAGATGATTTCTTTGAGAAAGGCAACCTTAGTTAAAATTAGAAAAGCGGAAGCAAAATTGGGGAAAAAACTGAAAAAAAGAAGCCATGTGGTTATGAATGTTAGAAAAGCCATTCGTGTAACTCAACTTGGAGATGGATTCGCACGTTTCACTTTCGCTCCGGTCACTCTTTCTCCCAATAGCTTTAGAAGCACTACGATTAACGGTAATGACTACAACCTGATTAGCGGCTCATGGACTTTCTCTGGAAATGAACAAGGTTTTCTTCTCAATAATTATTCCGCAGCCGAAGACAGATGGGTATTTACTGCATGGAATCCAAGTGGATTCACAAGAACGGTATCCTATGCTGTTATCGCCAAACGGAAGCCATAATTTCAATGTTATTGTTGGCAGGGAAAAGGAGCTTGAGGCTTCTTTTTCTTGCTAAAATGTAGAGAATCTTTGGAACAAACCTTCGATGATTTTATAATTTTTGATAGTGGTTTAAGAGGTTCTCAACTCTCTCCTTAATAATCTGTTTTAAAGATTCAGGCTTTACTGATCGTACATAATGACCATATCTCATAAAATAATGAGCGATAAACTCCTCCTCTCCAGTATTATAGAATCCTTTGATGACTGTTTTATGACCCTGCTGTATTTTCATAGAGGGATAATGTTCTTTATAAAAAATATCCTTGGCTTGTTCTACAATCTCTACTTCAAAGTCAATGCTCTTCTCAGATTGATACATTTCTAATGAACGACTAAGGAGTTCATCTATAGAAAAGTGAGAATGGATGTCCTTTTCTTCTACAAAGGTGATTCGATCACATCTGAAAACCCTATACTTATTCGTATTTAACTCTATTCCAGTAGCGTACCATTGGCCAAACTTAGCGGAAATCTTGAAAAATTGAACATGGTAACTTTTATTCTGGTTATTTTTTGAATATTGAACCTTACAGTACGTCTCATTAAGAATACTGGTTAGTATTTTGTCCAAATAGAGACTAACATGATTATGTTGATATATTTCAAATTGTAGAACCTTTTTCATTTTATGAATCTGGTTTATTTGTATTTTAGAAAGACAGTGTTCAAACTTTTCGTTTAGTTTATTAACACTTAAGTGAAAGGGGGTGGATTGATAAGCCTCTAACGTCAACATTGCAAAGTACAGTGCATATACTTCATCCATCGTAAAAATAATGGGGGATAACAATCTATTTTTTAAGATACCATATCGTCCATGTCTGCCATGTTCCGAAAAAATAGGCATACCTAATTGTTCCAATGAACTAATATCACGTAGAGCTGTACTTTTTGAAATATGGTATTTATCCATTAGGTCATTTAAATTAAAAAACTCTCGACTGTTTAAGTATCTGATCATATCATTTAATCTTTCTGATTTCTTCATCTAAATCTCCTTATAAAGGTGTCATGTTTTGATACCTTTATATATGATAATAAGTTCAAGGGAATATATCAAATTCATAAAATATCTGACTAAAAGCACATATAAAAGGAGATTGATACCATGAGTACAACACTGGAAGTAGCTATTTTCTTATCCATGAACGGAAAGGCAAAGGAAGCTATGCATTTTTACAAAAAACACTTCAACGCAGAGGAATTGTTTCTGGTTACCTATCAAGACATGGCCCAACGTGACAGTTCCATACAGCTTACGGATAAAAATAAAAATTATATTGCTCATTCTGTCTTATCCATCGGAAAAACAAAAGTAATGATAGCAGAAGATACAATGAATCCCAGTGAAAAATATATAGTTGGTAATAACACTTCATTATGTATTCAAAGTGCTGACTTAGAAGAAATTAAACATTTTTATCATAGCTTAATTACAGATAATCGCGTGAAAATTATCGTGCCTTTATCTAATAATATGTTTAGCCAAGCCTACGGTATTATTGAAGACCCGTTCGGTATTCAAATACAATTAATGTTTGATAATCGATTACAATAAAAAGGTTGTTAAAAGCTAAAAAGCACAATAGCATGGTGAAAAGTGGATAATAAATGGACAGAAGTAAAAACTAAAAGGGAAAAATCCAAGATACCACAGCAGAAAAGGAGACACTATGACGGAGAAAAAAGAAATAGCAGATAAAATAGGGTGGAACTTCGACAACAGTTACTCTCGTCTGCCAGAATCCATGTTTACAAAGCTCAACCTGACTCCTGTCCGCTCACCAAAGCTGATTATACTTAATCATCCGTTGGCAGCATCACTGGGGTTGAACGGCACGGCGCTGCAAGGGAATGATGGCGTAGCGGAGCTGGCCGGCAACCAGGTTCCTGAAGGGGCTACGCCTCTTGCTCAAGCTTACGCAGGACATCAATTCGGGCATTTTAACATGTTAGGAGACGGTCGTGCTCTGCTGCTTGGCGAACAGATCAATCCCTTGGGTGAACGGGTTGATATTCAGCTCAAGGGCTCTGGCAGAACGCCATACTCCCGTGGTGGTGACGGGCGTGCGGCACTTGGTCCGATGCTTCGTGAATACATCATCAGTGAGGCGATGCATGCGCTAGGTATTGCTACCACCCGCAGCTTGGCGGTGGTATCCACAGGTGAGACGATCATCCGGGAAACCGAGCAGCCCGGTGCCATTCTGACCCGTGTGGCTGCCAGTCATCTTCGCGTCGGAACCTTTCAATACGTCTCAGCATGGGGCACGTCCGAAGATCTCCGTGCTCTGGCTGATTATACATTGGAAAGACACTACCCGGAAGTTGCCAATGACGAAAACCGTTACCTTTCACTGCTTCAGGAAGTGATTAAGCGTCAGGCCGAGCTGATTGCCAAATGGCAGCTGGTTGGTTTTATTCACGGGGTGATGAACACCGACAATATGACCCTTAGCGGAGAAACCATTGATTATGGTCCTTGCGCCTTTATGGATACCTATAATCCTGAGACGGTGTTCAGTTCCATCGACATGCAGGGCCGCTATGCTTATGTCAATCAGCCGCATATTGCTGCGTGGAATCTCGCGAGATTTGCAGAGACCCTCTTGCCGCTGCTACATGACAACAGAGAGCAGGCTGTCCAACTGGCCGAGGATGCAATTTCAGATTTTGCAAACATGTTTCGCCATCATTGGCTTACGGGAATGCGGGCCAAGTTGGGGATCTTTAACGAGGAGCTAGAGGATGAATCCCTGATTGAGGATCTTCTTAAAATCATGCAGAAGCATCGCGCGGACTACACCAATACCTTCCGTGCTCTAACTTTAAACAAACTGGAGGATGCGGATTTGTTCAGCACTGCGGATTTTACCCAGTGGAACAAGCAGTGGCAGGCGAGGCTGGACAGACAACAGGAATCCGAAGCCTCCTCGCATCAGCTGATGCGCAGCAGAAATCCTGCAATCATCCCACGCAACCATCGGGTAGAAGAAGCACTGGAAGCTGCGGTGGAACGAGAAGATTACCGTGTGATGGAGAAACTTCTTGAAGTTCTTTCGGACCCTTATGCTTATTCTACTGAACAGGAAGTTTACTCTACATTGCCTGAGGAACCCACTTGTCCTTACCGAACCTTCTGTGGTACCTGATCTGTAGTAGTCATGTTGAACAACTGGCTGATAATCTATTTCATGCGTTGGTGGAGAAGAACGACTTTCTCTCACCAACGCATTTTGCTTTTATTTTGAACCTGTTCATTTACAGATGCGATCCACCACTTGCATCAATCAATTGACCAGTGATCCAACGGCTATCCGATGAGGCAAGAAAGGCAGCTATATCTGCAACATCCTCAGGCTCGCCCCAGCGTTTAAAGGTCGAAAGGCCAGCGGCAAATTTCTGCCCGTTGGGATCTTGTAATGTTCCGCTATTCATCTCTGTATTGATAATGCGGCCTCCATTTTTTAGACGCGGCAAAGCTTGCTGGGTAACAAAAAGAGGTGCTTTGACATTCATGTTCATGACTTCGTCAAAAGATTCTTCTGTTGTCTCTTCTAGGGGGACAATTTGACCCATTCCAGCGTTATTGACGAGAATATTAAACCGATTATCGCCTGTACGTTCCCGAAGCGCTTTATCCAATTTCGCATATAAATCATAAACGCCGTTCAGGGCACTGAAGTCAGCACTGATCGTAAATGCAGCCCCTCCAAGTTGCTCAATTTGATGAACCACCTCATCTGCTTCTTTATGCCTTCTTCCGTAATGCACTGCGACAATGGCCCCCTCCCGAGCCAGACGTAATGCAATGCCACGACCGATTCCTCGACTTGCACCAGTTACTAAAGCGATTTGACCTTTTAACTTACTCATGTCTTCATCTCCTTGTTTGGAATTCATGCATAGTTATAGCACAAGGTAATGTTTGAAATGTTGCTCTTTCATTCGGAGATCATGTTTTGCACTGTAGGGATACAGGTTTTAAATAAGCTTAATATCGTGATATTTATCATTGAAAAAATACGCATGTTTAACGCTCTAATGCATTACATTGAATTGACCAATGTTCAGAAAAATGAATCTCCTTCCTTTCCATTTCATGTCTAAAAATGTCTGCTAATTAGCAGTTGTATTTAGACGTTTTTTGTCATACAATGCATCTAATGCTACGGACTCGGTCTTAGAAACAGTAAGGTTTGGACGGTAAATAGGACGTGGTTTCCTTGTATATTTAAGAATCGTGGAACTACTTTGTAGTCGTTCACTCACGACCACGTCAGTCTGAAAAATTAATAATGTTTGGGGGCAGTTTTCCGGATCATTAGCGTTTGATGATGAACATATACGAAGGGGAGCGTTCTTTTGGAATCGAAACAATTAACGAGAGGGCTAAAGCCACGGCACGTTGAGTTGATTGCGCTTGGAGGCACGATTGGCGTCGGTTTGTTTATGGGGTCGGCAAGTACGATAAAATGGGCAGGTCCCTCAGTACTGTTGGCTTATCTCTTAGCTGGGATTATTATGTTTTTTGTCATGCGGATCATGGGGGAAATGCTGATTCTTGAACCGGTGACAGGCTCATTCGCTACATTTGCTCATAAATATATCAGCCCTTTAGCCGGTTTCTTGACCGCCTGGAGCTATTGGTTTTTATGGGTTACCGTAGGGATGGCAGAAGTCACTGCGATTGGGGTATATGTGGGCTACTGGTTCCCGGATATCCCGCAATGGTTGCCGGCTTTGGCAGGTGTAATTATTATTGCATTGGCCAATTTGGCGGCTGTGAAATTTTATGGGGAATTTGAGTTTTGGTTTGCGATGATTAAAATTGTCGCCATTATCTTCATGCTAGTAGTGGGTACGGGGATGATCTTCTTTGGCCTCGGTAACGGTGGACAACCGATAGGTCTATCCAATCTGTACAGCCAGGGCGGCTTCTTTGCAGGTGGTTTGAAAGGGTTTCTATTTGCACTCTGCATTGTAACAGCGGCTTACCAAGGGATAGAGATGGTGGGTATTACGGCAGGTGAAGCAGAAAATCCGAAAATGACACTGCGAAAAGCCATTAAAAACATCATCTGGCGTATTCTGATTTTCTACGTGGGTGCAATCTTTGTCATTGTTACGATTTATCCTTGGAACCAAATAGGCGAGATCGGTAGTCCATTTGTTCTGACTTTTGCCAAGGTAGGAATTGTGGCTGCTGCGGGTATCATTAACTTTGTTGTACTTACAGCTGCGATGTCTGGTTGTAACAGTGGTATTTACAGTGCGGGCAGAATGTTATATACATTGGCTAAGAACGGACAAGCTCCTAAGTTCTTTGGGAAAGTTTCTCCAAGCGGCGTCCCTAGAAATAGTATAATAACGACCATTTCCTTGCTGCTGGTAGGGGTGTTATTTAACTACTTAATGCCTGATTCCAAACTATTTCTGTATATTTACAGCGCCAGCGTTCTCCCAGGTATGGTACCGTGGTTTGCATTAGCCATCAGTCAATTTAAATTCCGGAAAAAGTGGAAAAACGAAATGGAAGGTCATAACTTTAAGTCTCGTTTTTTCCCGATCAGTAATTACATTACGATTATTTTTCTGTTGCTCGTAATTGTTGGAATGTGGTTTAACCCGGACACACGCTTATCGTTGATTGTCGGGGCAACATTCATGGCGATCGTCGTTGTTGGATATTTTATCTTTGGTATAGGAAAGCGGCAGAGAATTGAAGAGTTAGAAAAAAACGAATAGGCTGCTCAAGATGTAGTATTTGCCGAGCGTAATTCAGATTACCTGAGTTGCGCTCGGCTTTTCTTTTTATATGAAGAGGAATAGAGCAATGAAAAGGCTGTAAGTGAGGTGAAAAAGTGTGTGGTTAACCTGTTGGCGCTACAAGTGCAAATATAGATACCAAAAAAGTGAGAAGAGAAACGGAGAAGTTGATTATTGCTATAACCTTACGTTGAGCCTTAAACTCCGTGATTCCAGAAAATAGAAACATAAACCCTAGGAAAAATTGTGAGACTTTGTATAAGTCTCCGTAGGTGTCTGGGTATGTGAGTGATAAAAAGGACGAGATCAAAGCAACTACGGCAAATATTAAAGTGAGAATTCGGTAGATATCCATTTTCTTGAACATAGATAAGTGCCCCCTTCCTTAAATAACGCCAAGTGTATTATCTATTCTAAAGGTCAGACCGTGGGACTTCAAATAAATAGAAAAAAAGGAGTAGGCGGAATGTTGCAAGATAAAACAAGGACCATTCGGATGTGTGTGAAGTTCCTAGGTCATGAGCTTCGTTTTTCGTATTCGGGTTAGAAATTATAAGCGTGCAGGAGTAGTACCGAGGATCGCAGTATTCTAAAAGTCAACAGGAAATTTGCCCATTTTCAGCGTGATAATCACGTCTTTAGTTCAGAAAACAACGTATTACTATAAAACAAACCGAGCTTAATCAGGAGGATGGTCCAGTATTCCCTCATTTTTATTTCTGATAAGATGAATTCCATATTATTGAAGATACCATTGGCCTGCGAGGATACATGTGAAGCTTAGTCTATCGTAGGTATGGATGGCAGAATGATACACCAAGAAATGAGGAAAACATCAGATGAAGGTGAAAAAGTACATTATTTTGATGACTGCTGTCATGAGTTTATCTGCTATGCTGGCAGCATGCGGTGACTCCAAGAAACAAAATGAAGGTGAGGCTACGACTGGAGCGACTACGTCTACAGTTGCCACAGCTACACAGACACCCAAAGTGGATCATGATGTTGCAGGACAAGCGAGTGCGGAAGCTACTGCGAGCAGTACAATGGACAAAGCGGCAAAAGCTGAGACCAACACAAAAACGTATGCAGACATGGCTAAAGAAGCAACGAAACCCGACGAGCAAGCAGGCCAAATAGGACTAAATACAACACAAGAGCAGCTCCTTTCCTTTGCGGATCGTTATGGGCTGGTACGGGTGCCAAACCATCCCATTCGGCGGGTTTCCGATCCAACCGGAAAGCATATCAACATCGCAAATTACAGCGACTCTGTTGTCAATTTATATACAGAAAAGCCAATTCACCCGAATACGGATGAGTTTATTCATGAGGCTTATACTTATTTTACAGAGGGAGTTGCTCCGGGAGAGACCTATAAGAAATGGGAGGAAACTTCTAATACAGAAAGAGGGCTCATCAAAATGCTCTACCTGTCACGCGAGGGACTTCTTATTTTAGAAGAAGCGATGAAGACGCATGATTACTCTACTCCATCAGTCCAAAATACGCTGGGCTTCTTTAAGGTTGCTTCGAAATTTGAGTCTATGATACCTGTTGCACAGACGCCCACAGACATCAGTTTGTACAATATGTATGATCAACAAGTTAAACCAGAGTGGAAGAAACTGAGTGATATTAAAAACCCTGCGGCGAATGAAAAGGCCTTTGCTGCGGCCTATCAAAAAGCAAGAAACGAGACCAATAATCTCATGGGGTTGTTGAACATTATGGTGTCTACGGAAATGGAAAAACGTCTCAAAGCAGCAACTGATCCGCAGAAGACAGAAAAATAGAAAAGACATAATTTATCCACAATTCCTTCTAATATTTAACTGTTAGTAGAATTATTGAAAAGCTATAATTCTAATGATGATTTGATTGTACTTGAAGAAAAGAGGTTGTGGGTATGATGTTGAAAAAATGGCCAGTAGTATTCATGATAGGTATTATCATGCTGGTATCCGTAGGGTGGAACAGTGGAATATCTTATGCAAAATATTATTACGAATACTCTTGGGATCAGTACAAGGGGACTGAAATCAAGACCTACAGGCTGACACCGGTAGCTGGTAGAGCTGGATTTATAGATCAGGAAAAGGCCTTTGCTGCGATTAGCAAAACCCCGAATGTGTATGGAAAGTTCAGTGGCTACCGAACAGAGAAAACAACTGAATTTGCAACCAAGAGTGTAACGGATGAGGTTTATAAATATGCAGTTGTTGATTTTAATACCGACAAGGAGCCAGAAACTGTAGACTACGTTAATCCAAAAGACGGAATGCCTCATACATGGAACGGAACCGATGAAATTCGAATTTTTATGAGAGGATCTGAGGCAGCTTCGTTGGCTGAGCTGTTTTATAAGGGAACTCCAAGTGAAGAACGCTATCATTTTAATGCTGACGATGTATACTTAGTTACATTCTGGTCCAGCGCAGCAAAACCAATCACTGGAATGTCTGCTGAAGCACTAGTTGAGGAAGGCCCCTCTACGCTTATAAACCGAGAGTGGGTAGCTCAAATAAAAGACAAAGATCCTGCTGCTTATCCACAAAACGGATCTTTAAAGGGCTACTTTTATATTTATAAGGGCTCTGAGTTGAAAAAGGATTAAAAGAGAAGACAGAATTTAATAAGTGTATCTTACACAAAAAAATGAGATAACATTTTGTATTCAGACGAATGCGGATACAGGTGTCATCTCTTTTTTTGTTTGTATGCATGAATAAAATGATAACCCAAAGGTGATAAATATTTAATTACCAATGAAAACCATTGTTTAGTGATAGGGAAGGACGGCTTAAAAAAACATGCTGAATGAGCAGGACAGCAGATTGCTCAAACCACTTTTTTTGCTGGCTTTATTCAATCCTAGGGAGATTATTCCGATAAACCAAGTATATACAGTTTGGTGTTAACAGTAATGAAAAACCGTTTGAAAACAAAAGAGATTTATTTTCAAAGTTGATATGAAGGTACAGGTGAAAGTGGCCCAGTGCCATCTCGTAAAGGAGGTGTAATGATCTCAAATAATGAACTGTGAAAAAAGGTTGAAACAAATTAGGCATTACATGGCTGGTTTACTGGCTGTCTGGTTGTTCTGTATACATAGTGCGCCTGTTTTTGCGGACAGAGCCTTTAACGATATCGAACATTCCTATGCAGCTGATGCGATTGAGGCCATGGCTGCTCAAGGTTATGTTACAGGTTATCAGGATGGGAGCTTTCGACCTTTACATTTTATCTCGCGTCAGGAATGGGCAAGCATTTTTGCTAAAACCTTAAAGCGAACATCGAATAACAGAGGCGTAACTTCTTTTCGGGATGTGTCACCATGGGCCTTACCTTATGTACAGGCCTTGCAGGAAGAGAGCATTACCAAAGGGATTAGCGATCAATTATTTGGTGCCAAGCACAATATGACCCGTCAGGATATGGCCGTTTGGTATGCCCGGTATTTTGGTGTTACTGATGATACCCGATCTGCTGGAATATCCAGTTTTGTGGATCAATCAGATATATCAGACTATGCACAAACGAGTGTATGGCTAATGGAACGGTTGGAGCTGATCGAGGGGGATACGAATCACTATTTCCATCCTAAAGAGTCTGTGAGACGGCAGGATGCCACGCTGGTTGCTTATCGAATATGGTTAGGCGGTGACGGTCTGAGAGAACGTGCCAAGCGTTTGCTAGGGTCATTAGGAGATGGAACTGCAACGATGCCTCAGACGACCAGCCAACAAGAATCGAAGAAGATCGAGGTCGATGTGACACCGGAAATTAGTCAACAACCTGTGAATTCGGAAGTCGAGGAGCCTAAAAGGCATCGCCCAAGCCCTGATTCACCAGCATCTCCGGTGACACCACCAGAACCGAAGCCGGAACCGTCGGTGACACCGCCGGGACCTAAACCCAAACCACCAGTAATTCCGGTAGATCCACCGGATCATTCTTCGGATTTTCTGGTAGATGAGGTCGTGATCAAGGCGCAGGAGCTGGTAAATCAACCGGAGACATACCCTTCGTATCAGCTATCTTTTCAGCTCTACAATAAAGGGCGACCCGTAAGCATTCCTGCTGCCAGCGTCACAAGTGTTACGTACACATTTAGTGATGGGTTAGGTATTTTTGATGAACAAGGGAAAATTGCACATCCCGAAAATATTCCGGTTGCGGACAGCTTCATTCCTGTAGAAATGAAGGTCACCGTTGCCAAACCTTATCAGGTCCTTACAGCTCAGGCCAAGCTGATCGTGAAAGGGAAGACTCCGCCGGCAGAGCCACCGAACGTAATCAGGTCCGTATACTTGTCTACGTATACTATTTCAGAGGCGGCTGCTTTAGATCCCGCTGCTTGGAAAATGTCCTACGTATTTCATAATGCTAAAGGAGAGGTTATAGCTCCTGAAATGCTGCCGTCCGACTTGATACTTCGGGTAGAGGATTCCAGAGGAATATTTGACGAGGATGGAAAGATTGCCAATCTGCATTTGATTCCAGCAGTGAACTCAGCCATTCCATTAAAAATTGTGGTTGAGTCACCATCCCAGGGGATTCACTTCACATCTGATGCGGAATTAAGGGTAGAACCCGGAGAACGCAAGAAGCAATATTTTGCTGTCTCCATCATGCTGCAGGGAAGCGTGACTACCGTAGACCAAATCAAGCAATCTCGTCAATTGCTGATGGATCACTTTGGTCCCAACATCAAAGTGACGTGGGCGATGGAAAACGGATTTGTTTTTGTGGAATCGAACCGACCGCAGCTTAAACAGGTTCTGGATTACGTCGATCAGTATGGAGATGAAGTCGGGATACTGGCCGGGTATCCGAACCAGCAGAAGTTTCCTGTTTGGGAAGTAAAGATGGATGAGTGGCTGTACATGTACCGTTACAATGCATTCAATGAGCTACACCAATCTGGTTCGATGGGATCACCATCCGTGTTTGTAAGCATGGATACAGACCAATATCGGAAGTATCTGCCGAAATCATTGACCAGCTTTACGGTGAATCCTGAACAGACTCAATGGTTAAAAGATCACTATCGAATTACATCCGCGATGGGATGGTCGGCTACACAATATAATGTCAACGGCATGTATGGTGAGGGCTCACCTTTGATGCCTTACTGGTCTAATAAAGACAATCCGATTGTTCCCGCACAAGGAATTACTGATAATAGCGGTACCGTATTCATGAACTCGGTTACGATTGATCCGATTGGATCACGCTATACCAAAGATTCCTCACGCTGGACTCTTCATCCGGGTGACCCCTATGTGACGGAGACGGATGCGGCACCACAACTGTATATAGTACAGCAATATTTGGATAACCCTTATCAACGTATAAATACGGTAAACTACTTGTCCATTATTTTGGACATCAACGCACTTGCCAACACCCATAACATGGCTCCAATATGGGAGAATTTTGTGAACCACTTCCCTGTTGATCGCAAGGTTGAGATTGTAGGCGTGGACGGGCTGAAACAGATTTATGAATCGGTAGCAGGATCCAATAATGATCATACGGAGTTTACGCTCATGTTTAGAGGCTCAGGTATTAAGACGGCTATGGATTCCAATAATTCACCAGCAAATCTGCGCTATTTGTGGACCGAAAATGCCTCACAGCGGATTATTTTATCCAAAGAGGATGGAGATGCGGCATGGTCCATTATTGACTTTACCGATTATACCCAAAAGCCGGTTCCGAAGATGGACTACAACTTGGATGGTCACACGGACGTAAGCTATGTCACCGGAAGGAACTTCAAGCTATGTCCAACGGCTCCTTTAACAGCGGATGAAATTCAACGCGTAAAGGATCGTTTGAAGGATATTTACTTTGCAGAAGAAGTGAATTATCAGTAAGTAATTGGAAAAAATTAAGAGCTGAGGTTTTATGAAAAAGGGGTGTCCCCACAGCCATCGAAATGGCTGTGGGGACACCCCCTTGTTTTAGAGAAAAGGTTTTACACCCACTCAATAACCTGATCTACAGGTCGCCGAGTTTTGCCACGCGGCTCGTTGAGACGGTAGCCAAATGCCACCATACAAGAAATACCGAAATGCTTGGCATCCATAATGCCTTCTTCGGAGAGGATGCGTTCGATTTCCTGTTTATTAAAACCTTCGATAGGGCAGGAATCAATGCCGATTTGAGCTGCGGCAGTCATCATGTTGCCCAGTGCGATGTAGGTTTGTCGGCAGCCCCACTCGAACAAGGCTCTTTTGTTTTCCTCCAGCGCAAAATCTGATTTTAGGAAGGCGTCATATACTTTCTCTTTGCCTTGCATCACTTCAGCTGGTAATTGCTGCACGTTCTCCATCATACTCTTGATATAATCGGAGGAGGCTACCATATCTTCAGGAAGTCTAGAGAGGATGAGTACAAAATGGCTGGCTGTTGGCAGTTGTTTTTGTGCCCCCCAAGAGTAAGGCAGCAGCTTCTCACGCATAGCTTTACTCTGAACGACAACAAATTTCCAGGGTTCAAAGCCAAACGAGCTTGGAGATAAACGACCGGTTTCAAGAATAAAATCAAAATCGGAATCGCTAATTTTCTTATGACTATCAAATTCCTTCGTTGCATGTCTGAACTCGTATGCAGATAAGATTTGATCTTTAGTAGTAGCTAAGGTTTCCATCGTTATTCCACTCCTTATAGATGTTGATTAAGATTGACGCTTACCAAGTGACATGCTTAATATTAGAATATACATGACCGTTTTTGAAGTACGCACATTAATGTGCTGTAGTATATAAAATGATACTAAGGAGGAGAAAAGCCTATGCGTAATCGGAAAGGCGGCTTTGGGGAATGTACCGCTGGAAATGATCAGGCGTGTCCAGTTGAGTTCACGCTGGACGTGATTGGGGGCAAATGGAAAGGGATTATTTTATATCATCTCATGTATGGGACTAAGCGATTTAGTGATTTTCGGCGGATCTGTCCGGGAATTACTCAGCGTATGCTGACACTCCAATTGCGCGAGCTGGAAGAGGACGGAGTCGTGCACCGTGAAGTCTACCAACAGGTTCCGCCTAAGGTTGAATACTCTCTCACCGAATTCGGAAAAACGCTCATCCCGATTATTAACTTGATGAAAGATTGGGGAGAAGAATATAAAACAAAACAGCGATCACCAGAAAGCAGCCTTCAGCAACCTAGCCCCAATGTGTAGGCTTTTGAATACGGCTCCACGAAAAAGACCTGACCATCATTTTGGCAGGTCTTTTGATTTATTAAGGAGGAATGTACAAAGTTCGTTTTTCAGTTGACAGCAAGGACGACGCTTGATATATTTCTTACGATATTGATAATCATTATCATGTGTATCGGGGAGATCTCTCCACAATATATAGGGGGCTAATCAGTTGAGAAGAAAATCGTATTTTATGATGACAGCTATGTTACTTGTATTGTCTGTATTCATCAGCGCTTGCGGCGGAAATAATAATGGAAGTAATCCGGCTTCATCTTCAGAAGATAAGCAAGAGTCGGCTACTACTGGAGAGACTAGAAGCTTTAAAACGGTTAAAGGGGATATTCAAATTCCTGCTAAGCCACAGCGTATTGTAACGGATTTTTACGGTGGAGAACTGCTGTCCGTAGGTGCTAATGTGGTGGGTGTAGAGCCGACAACGTTTCAAAATCCCTTTCTGACCGATTTGCTGAAGGAAAAGGGAACCAAAGAGGTGGGTGATCCGACCAATTTGGAAAAGACGCTGGAACTCAAACCCGATCTGATCGTGGTTATGAAGGGTACGAATTATGAGGCTTTGTCTAAAATTGCACCTACCCTGTATATTCCGTACGGCACGACGACTAATATTTATGATACGGTCAAGTTGTTCGGCGATATCACCGGGGAAAAGGAGAAGGCTGAGCAATTTATTGCTGCATTTGATAAAAAGGCCGCTGAAGGTCGCGCACGTCTTAAAGGTGTGATTGACGAAAAGGCAACTTTCGGTCTGTATGAGCTGACGGACAAGCACGCACTTTGGATCTTTGGCGACAATGCGGGTCGAGGCGGACAAGCTGTCTACAATGCGCTCAAACTGAATATGCCAAAGAAAACTGTGAACTCCAAGGAACAAACGGTGCAGCTTTCGATGGAGGTATTGCCACAGTATGACGCAGATTATATGTTCCTGACTACGTATGATCCCGAGAAAAAGGGTGACGCGCTCAAGCAACTGAAGTCGTCCGCTGTATGGGGGAATCTTCCTGCGGTGAAGAACAATAGAGTGTTCTTTAACGATTTTGATACGTATTATCGCTATGATCCAATCGCTATTACCGGGCAAATTGATATGATCGTAGATATGCTGGTCGAAAGAGAAAAAGAGAATAAAGCTAAACAATAGGTGTGAGATTCTGCGTTGTGACGAATTGTCCAAAACATAGGAAGTTGCATAATATACGCAGTATATAGCTAAAACCAGTCCAACATGAATCATGTTTAGACTGGTTTTTTATTTACTATTTCGTCGTAATTTCGATAGTATCTTCTTTTTGTATCCAATCTACCTTGGCTCCCAGTGTCTCGCTGATGAGCCGTAGTGGAAGATAACCAATACCGTTCACCATGAAGGGCGGATTGGTGAGTTCTACAGATTTACCGTTCACTTTTGTTTGGCTGGTTTTGAAATTTATTTCTAGAGAGACGGGATGGTCTCCTGCCTTGGACTGATTCATTTTCGCTATTTTGCTGTTGTAATCATATGTGACCTCTGCCCCTAGTTTGTCAAATACGGAGCGGAGGGGAATAAATGCCTGGCCGTTGCGGGTAATCACACCGTTACTTAGAGGGACAGGTGTACCATTGAGACGGACGAGAATCGGCTTTTGCACAGGAACTGGCGTACTATAAAGAAATTCATAGTCGCCTATACCGAGTTGTGCGTGTTTGTTAACGCCCCACCCCCACAGGTCGCCGTTTGTTTTTTGCATGATGATGTGCCGTGGGCCTGCTTTGATGCTTTGAATATTTTTGGCAAGTAATGTAAAAGAGGCGTTGGATGTTAACTTTTCACCATCAAGAGATGCAACATATACATTACCAGCAGTGGTTAGAGCAAGGATGGATCGTTCAACGAAAAAGGCGTCTTTAACATCCTTTACTTCTGTTAGCAGTACAGGAGTATTATCGTTGTGATAGGTTGTATTATCTAAGGCACCTGTAACGGTAGCCCCCCAGAACCATAGCCGACCTTGCTGATCAATGGCGAGATTGGAATACCTATTGGCCTTGATTGTCTTGATGCCTGATAAGGCATGAATTTGCGATACGGATAGAGTTTCGGACGGAGCTACATTTTTATCAAATTCTTTGGGCCACGTCCACACGGTACCATCCTTTTTTAAAGCTATGTTTTTAGCAATTGCCGTAATATCCTTTAATGATGAAATAGGTTCGAAGCTCTGCAATGCTTTTGTGTTTTTCCATACACTGCCGTCTTTTCTTAGGAATATCCAGCGCTCCTCATTATCCGGTCTTTCCTCATAGTAACTATCTATATGGGCAACCTCGTCGATGCCAGACAGGGGTTGAAAACGACTAAAGATATTTTTATCTCCGAGTTGATCAGCTGAAAATACATTCCCTTCGTTGCTAAGAGCGAGCATATGATCACTCAAACTACTTACAGTTGCGAGGTTCTGTAGTCCTTCCAGAGGAACAAATTTCACGGATTCAGAAATATTGTTTCTAGGCACATACCAAGCAGAGTGGTCTTGCAAGGTAAATACTAGATCGCCTTCGTTGATAATATTAGAGAATGTTTTTACAACGTTCGGCTTGCCCTCTATACGAGTCGGTACGGATTGATTATAGCCCCACAGCCACAAGCTTCCATCGGATTGAATCAGACTTCCGGAATCATAGGAGCGAATATGGGATGTGGAATCATCTCCGGCCGCCCATACACTGGGACTGAGCAGCAATAACGTGATTATACTGAGTAATAGAGTACGTCTTTTCATACGATTTTCCTCATTTCTTGATCAATGTGTATAAGAGAAAAAATGTTCTTAAAGAATATCTCTTATCCATAGACGAAGAAAGTATAGAAAAGTTTTCCATAAGTAATAAATTGCAATAAAATAACCTCCAAACCCAACGATTAAAGATGGGTTTGGAGGTTATTTGTAATCACCAAATAGGCAGAATATTTTGGTTATTACAACTTGCGCACAGTTATAAGCTGATTAATTAGCAATTCGACTGCGCACAGTCAATAAGGTTTGCTCTTTAATTTGTCCGATTTCACGGAGGAGTACGGCTGTTTTGGCTTCGTAGGATTGTTTGACATCCAAGTCCTTGAGCGAGGCAAGGTTAATATCAATGGTAAGCAGGGCCGATTGAGCGGCTGCTTCAAACAAAATCGCGCCGATGCCCAGATCAGAGATCACATTTTTATTGGATATTTCAACAATGTTGTAAGCTTGTGATAGTCCGTCCCGGCATACTTCGAGCAGGCGCATAGGGACCTCAATGGCAGCAATCACCGCTGTTTGTAAGGAATGGGTACGATAGCGCTTTTCTTCGTCTGTTTCTTTGGGCAAACGCAACGCGGTCATGTACTGTTCAAAGGATTGGATGTCTGCGGCCATCAGTTCCTCACAATGTGTAGACAATCTCTCCATGCTGCTAATGACTTGCGCGAATTGTTCACGGAAGTGCGCGTATTTTTCTCCTTTTGAAAGGTTGGCGGTCATGGAGGTCATAGCTGCGCCTAGTGCCGCAGTCAGCGCGGATACACTTCCTCCGCCGGGGGTAGGCGCTGCACTTGCAGCTTCTTTCAGAAAATGTGCGATGGACTGATTCCACGACAGTTCACTCATGAATAAACCACCTCTCTGGAGTAATGTTGCAGACGTATCGCTTTGAGCAAGTTTTTGTACAAAATGGCAGTCGTTAAGGTACCCACACCGCCGGGAACGGGAGAAATGGCATGTACCTTTTCTACAACGTCCGGAGCAGCGTCACCCACGATTTTTCCCTCCAGCGTCTCATTAATTCCTGCATCCACGAGAATCAAACCTGGATGCACCATATCCTGCGTAATCACATCAGGGCATCCAACTGCGACGAAGGCAATGTCTGCATGGTTCAGATGCTCTGCAATATCACGTGTACCTGCATGACAGGCGGTGACGGTGGCATTTTCTCTTTGCAGCATGTGGAAAAGGGGAAGTCCCACCGTCTGCCCAATGCCCACGAGCGTGACATTTTTGCCTGCCAAGGAGTGGCCGTAATGCTTCAACAGTTCAATACAGGCTTGAGGTGTAGCGGGGTACAGCCCTGCGTCACCAGTAACGGTAGCCAGCTTGTTATCAGGTGTAATTCCATCAATATCCTTGTAGGGGGCGATGGATTGTTTAATAACGGAGGCGGAAAGATGTTGAGGAAGCGGGAGTTCCAGCATAATGCCATGTACATGGGATGCATCATTTAGGGTGCCGATCAGGTGCAGAAGCTCGGCTTCGCTTACATGACGATTAAAAGTATGGAGATGAAATGAGATGCCCAGCTTCTCTGCTATTTTTTGCTTGGTCCGTGCATAGTATGCAGATGCCGGATCACCTTCTACCA
>RCUE01000196.1_pt1 | contig 21003 bp, 16 predicted proteins | sample 2166111 | NCBI WGS metagenome assembly RCUE01 (sample SAMN09930795, study PRJNA488358) | compost metagenome | feature: garden; material: soil; isolation source: compost soil in phenylacetonitrile-enriched culture | place: Germany: Experimental Botanical Garden Goettingen | collected 2016-01-27 | reverse complement strand
CGTGGGGTGACAGCCTATGAAATGCTCATATTCGTATTGGCTCAAACGCTGCTGCTGGCCAAACGTTTTGTACATTCGTTTATGGAGGTTGAGAACCTGTCACGACGATTGCTCACACTGGATGGGTTGAAAAACGAATTTCTGGCGAACACGTCACATGAACTGCGCACTCCTCTGCATGGAATTATTAATATCGCTCAATCCATGCTAGACCGCTACGGGACACAATTCAATGAGCCGCAAAAGCACAACTTGGCCTTGATTGCGAATGTAGGACGCAGACTTTCTTATTTAATTAACGATATTCTGGATTTTTCTAATTTGAAAAATGGCAGATTAGCCTTAAATCGTCGGCCTGTCAATGTACAGGCAGCTGTGAATTCCGTGCTGGAGGTATTGGGGCATACGGTGGGTAAGAAAAAGCTTCAATTCGTCAAAGAATGGCCCAGTTCGTTGCCCAAAGTAGATGCGGATGAGGATCGGCTGATTCAGATTTTATACAATTTGTTGGGTAATGCGGTGAAATTTACGGAGGAAGGCAAAATCGTAATCTCTGCCAAAGCGGGGACCCGTGAAATGGAAATCAGTATAAAGGATACCGGCTCCGGTATTGCCCAGGAGCATCTTTCGCATATATTTGAACCTTTTAACCGAGGGGCGAATGCTGAGGATGAAGGATACAGTGGGACAGGGCTTGGATTAGGCATAGTCCGTCGTCTGGTGGAACTGCATGGGGGTCATATCCGGGTAGAATCTAGATTAGGTAAGGGTTCGACCTTTTATTTTACACTGCCCTTGGCGCAGACCGGAACGTTGGGACATGAAGCTCAAAAAGATGTTTCGCCTGCGGTTATATTGCAGCCTGGCGTGACGTCGGGTCAGAATGTGATTCCGCATGAAGAGGATGCACTGGAGCGAGTCCAGACTGTCCCTTACAAAGTGCTGGCTGTAGATGACGACGAGGTTAACCTTCGGGTGCTGGAGGAACTATTATATGCCACAGGTTGTAGCGTGGTGGCTGTGGATCATGCCGAGGAGGCACTTCACATGCTGAATGGCCGTACCCGATTTGACCTGGTCATTACGGACTGGATGATGCCGGAAATGTCCGGTATTGAGCTGTGCCGACGGATAAGGGAACGGTATTCCCTGTCCGAGCTACCGGTGTTGCTCCTGACGGCACGCGATCTGCCCGGCGATATCCGCGCAGGTTTTATGGCCGGAGCGAATGATTTTCTACGTAAGCCTGTTGATGCTGAGGAATTAAAGGCACGTGTGCGCACGCTGCTGAACATGCGCCATTCAGCGGAGGAAGCGGTGCGTTCTGAAATGGCCTTTTTACAGGCACAAATCAAGCCGCATTTTCTGTACAATGCCTTGAATGTCATTGTTTCGACCGTAGCCGTAGACCCGGACAAAGCAGCGGAGCTGCTCATGGAGCTAAGCCAGTATTTGCGGGGGAGCTTTGATTTTCAGAACAGGGAGAATACGGTACCGTTATCCAAGGAGCTGGAATTGGTAGAATCGTATGTGGCACTGGAAAAAGCACGATTTGAAGAACGTTTGCAGGTGACCATAGAGGTAGGGAGGAACATCCGGTCGCTGATCCCGCCATTAAGCATTCAGCCCATCGTGGAAAATGCGATACGGCATGGTGTGATGCAACGGGCAACAGGTGGAACCGTGCGAGTGGTTGTGCAGGAGGATGGAACCGATTTTGTGGTCAGCGTGACCGATGACGGCGTAGGGATTCCACCGGAGCGACTGGAACAACTGCTGTCGGATGATCATATATCTTCCAGCGTGGGACTGCGTAATATCCATCGCCGTCTTATCCATATGTATGGAGAAGGACTGCGGATTGAAAGTAATCCTATGCAAGGGACGACGGTAAGCTTCCGTGTGCCGGAAACGATTTCGCCCCGGAATACCGATGAATAAAAAAAGTACAGTACATTCGTCGGAAAAGCTAATGTCACGCCCGCGACGATACGATATATAAAATATAAGAAATTAAAATTCGTAAGGATAAAGCAGATAGCATGTAGATAGAGCATCATGATGGATGGTTGCAGCAGGAAGGGAGCACGGACACAAATGAAGGCGATTTTGATTGATGATGAGAGGTCGGCATTAACCTACTTGGAACGGTTGCTGGAGGCGGACGGACGGTTAACGGTAATGGGGAAATATACGTCTGCACAAGCGGGGCTGGATCATCTGGCGTCAGAACGTGCGGATATTGTTTTTATAGATATCGGAATGCCAGAGATGAACGGTCTGGAGGCCGCCGAGTGGATTCAACAGCTGGATTCCCATATTCATATCGTCTTTGTGACCGCGTACTCGGAATATGCTATTGAAGCGTTCGAGCTGCAAGCACTGGATTACTTGTTAAAGCCCGTTCATGCCCGGCGGCTATCCAAAACGATAGATCGGATTGCAGCCACGCTGGCTGATTCCCGTTCCTCCAGCTTGGGAGTTGCAGCAGAGCAATCCCCCAAGGTACGTTGTTTTCAAAAGCTTGAAATTTTGGAGGTTGGACAGGAAGCCGTAGGAGCGAAACCACTCAAATGGCGCACGTTAAAGTCACAGGAGCTATTTTCCTTTTTACTACACCATGAAGGGGAATGGGTGAGCAAAGAACAATTGCTGGATGCGCTGTGGCCTGAATATCATTTGGACAAGGCTGTTGTTCACCTGCACACGTCCATTTACCAAATTCGCAAGGCGTTGAAAGAACGGATGCAAGATACAAAACTAGAATACAATCTGGATCGCTACCGCTTGAACCGCAATGGCTGGATTACAGATGTAGAGCTATTCGAGCGGGGAATATCCGAATGGGCTGCATCCGGTAGCGGCGGTACGCCGCGTATTGATAGCCTGTTGGCTCTATACCGTGGCAACTACCTGGAGGAGCACGATTACCCGTGGGCGTATGCAAAAAGGGAGAAGCTGCGCAGTATGTATCTGGCATGTGCTTCTGAGCTGGCGAGAGAAGAGCTTCGCTCAGGTCGTACCCGGCAGTCTGTTCAGCGCTTGCTCAGCCTACAGCAGCGGGAGCCGTACTCAGACGATATCTGCAGTCTGCTGCTGACCGCCTATGCCCAACTGGGCGATTATACCGCTGCGCAAAAGCATTATGAAAGCTTCGTCAGAATATTGGAAGATGAGTTGGGTATTGAACCGCAGCAGGTGACGCACCAGTTGTACGTGCAATTGAAAACACAGACGCTACCTGCGTAAACGGCTGTACTGGCTCAGGTCGTATGAATAGGCCAACCAGAGATTACTGGTTGGCCTATTCTATTGGAGATTCTACGAGGGAGGCAGCCGGGAGAATGTGATAGCGCTGCTTTTTAGTTTTCACAACCGCTTGCTGAAGCTTTAATACACTTTTCTCCTGGTGGAGGATAAATACCCCAATTCTTCACGGTATTTGGCTACCGTTCTGCGTGACAGCTCTAGTCCTTCCTTTGCCATCAGCTCTGTGATTGCCTGATCTGAAAATGGTTTTTGCTTCTCTTCACTGTCGATGATCTGCTTTATCCGCATTTTTGCGCTCTCTGATGAAGTAGCATCTCCGTCTTTCGATCCTAGGGCGGAGGTGAAGAAATATTTGAGTTCAAACAATCCACGGGGCGTCTGCATGTATTTATTACTGACCGCCCGGCTGATCGTGGATTCATGCAGGCCGGTTATTCCAGCAATCTCCTTTTGGGTCATCGATTTCAGATGATAAACGCCATGCTCAAAAAATTCCCGTTGCCTATCAACAATAGCCTGGGCCACACGCATCAGGGTCAGGCGGCGCTGCTCAAGGCTATGAATAAGCCATAATGCTGTATTCATCTTCTCACGAAGAAATCGTTTCTCTTCCTCCATTGCCGGCTTTCGAAGCATACTTTGGTAAAAAGGATTAATCCCGACGCGTGGGACTGTGATATCATTAACTGTCACAACGTAGTCGTTTTTGGATTTCTCCACTGAGATATCTGCTATATGATACTGGCGTTCATATGGAGCAAATGCCGCTCCCGGACAAGGATTCAGCTTGCGTATCTGATCGGTCATTTGTTGTACCATGTGAATGTCGATCCCTAGAGCATCCGCGATTTTTTGTATGCGGTTACATGAAAGATTGACCATGTGATGTCGCACGATTTCTTCCAGGTAAACATCATCATTCCCGGCATATCGCAGCTGCAAAAGAAGGCATTCATCCAGACTGCGGGCAGCGATTCCTGCCGGTTCAAAGCCTTGGATCAGGGCAAGTATATTTTCAACCTCATCGGTGGGGACGTCAAGTATTCCGGCAGCTGTATTTACATCCAGCTCAAGGTAGCCTTTTTCATTTAAATTCCCAATTAGAAACATGCCAATCATCTGTTGTAGTTTGGATAGCCCGCGGACCATCCCAAGCTGCGCTTTGAGATGTCTATATAAATTATCTGCGGGATTAGAGACAAAGTCCAGAAGGTCTACCGGATTATCATTTTTTCGTAGCGAATATTCTTCTTCTGTGTTGATTCTTTCGATGGACATATCGATCTCTGCCAAGTCAATGATCGGATTTTCATTTGCTTGCTCATGAAGATATGACATTAGATCGACCGAAGAATATTGAAGAATCGTGATGGCTTGTCGTAATTCTGGAGTCATAGCCAGCCTGAATGTTTGCTCTTGCTGTAATCCGTAGCGCATTATTTTATCTCAGCTCCTTACTGGGAAACAAAAATAACTTTTTATGCAGCTTATTCGTGAAGCTTATGCAATTATACTGCCAACCTTTGATCTTGGAAAAGAAGTGAATGGAATGGGCTGAATTTGAGTTTTGGATAGATTCAATAAAAAGGGTATCAGATTAATGATTAACTTGTCAGTTTATTTTCTTGTAGAGGATTATTTCTTTTTTTATATACTAATTAAATAAGAACTAGTCAGCATGGGGGAATACCGTGAAACGAATTGATGAGATCTTAGAGTATATTGCCAATGGGACAAAGAAACTGTCAGTAGAGGCCTTGCAGGACGGCGGTGGAATTACGGCTGCGGAAATAGCCGATCAACAGAATATGTTAAGAAATAATGTAAGCAAGGAGCTTAATAGCCTACTTCGCGCCGACTTGATTATTAAAATCAAGGGGAGACCCGTCAAGTTTTTGCACAAGCAGGTGATCGAGGAGACCTTTCGGGTTCAGCTTAAAGAGAAACAAATCCAAGTCAACAGTATTCATGAAATATTGCTGCCTGGAGAGCAAGTGGATCCGTTTCACGCCTTAATTGGTTTCATGGGGAGTATGAGGAACCAGGTTGAGCAGGGAAAAGCGGCAATATTATACCCGCCGAAGGGCCTACATACGCTGATTGTGGGACAGACTGGCGTTGGGAAAACAATGTTCGCTAGGTTGATGTATAATTATGGGAAATATATGAAGCGCTTTTCAGAGCAAGCACCGTTTATCGTATTTAACTGCGCTGATTATTACAATAACCCTCAGCTGCTACTTTCCCACATTTTTGGTCATGTAAAAGGAGCATTTACCGGGGCTGATCGGGAGAAAGAGGGACTGGTCGAGAAAGCGGATGGGGGCATTCTGTTTTTGGATGAGATTCATCGGCTGCCCCCAGAAGGCCAAGAAATGATATTTTATTTCATGGACACGAACAGTTACAACAAATTGGGCGAGTCGGAGCGCAAGCGGGAAGCGAATGTGCTGCTCATCGGCGCTACGACCGAAGATCCCGGTTCTTCCATGCTGAAAACCTTTATCAGACGGATACCGATTACGATCAACATTCCTTCCTTGCAAGAGCGAACTGTTGAAGAGAGGTTTTTGATCCTGAAGCATCTCTTTGCAAACGAAGCCCATCGTGTGAACAAGCCTATTAGGGTTGAATTGGAAACTGTAAAAGCACTGATTGGCAGCGTAACCTATGGAAATATCGGTCAGTTGAAATCGAACATTCAGCTTGTGTGTGCCAAAGGATTTTTGAACAGCATACATGAAAATAAGGAAGAGATTGAACTTGATTTTAAAATTTTGCCCGGAAATATCAAGGAAGGTCTATTTAATATGGGGAAGAACCGCAAGGAGATTGCCGAAATGGAGATGGTCAACTCCTCGCTGTATATTACTCCTGAAGGCAGCAAAGGAATGGATGAAGTAGACGCTTTTGAACTGCCGTTCAACTTGTACAAATTGATTGAAGACAAGATAGGGATGCTCAAAGAAGAAGGACTCGACGACAGTTTTATCAATAAGTTTATTACTACAGATGTCAATATTCACATCAAAAGCTTCTATAACCGATTTTATAACATCAAAGGGGGAAGGGAACGGATCCTTAAGATCGTAGGCAGAAATATCCTAGAGTTCGCTGAACAGGTGCAAGAGATGGCTCAAAAAGAATTGAACAGAAATTACAGCGACAGGTTTGTTTATGCCTTCAGTCTCCATTTAAGTGCTTTTTTAAAGCGAATCCGGGAGAAAAAATATGTCAGTAAACAAATCTATGAACCGATGAATGATCAGGATGAAGAATACAGACTGGCACTCATTATCAAGGATTTGATCGAGTCCAAGTTTGAAGTCAGCGTACCCGATGCCGAGACTACCTATGTGGCGATTCTTCTGAAATCGGTAGAAGAGGAGCACCAGGGAAATGTGGGAATCATCGTAGCTGCACATGGCAACAGTACGGCAAGCAGTGTCGTTAGCGTTGTCGACAGCCTGCTGGGGAGCTCAAATATTTGCGCAGTAGACATGCCTTTGGATGTTAGCCCCAGAGAAATCCTGGAAGTTATTGTGGAAAAAGTGAAGGACATTGACAATGGCAGAGGCGTAATGCTGCTGGTTGATATGGGCTCCTTGCTCAATCTTGAAGCAACCATTATGGAACGTGTCGGGATTAAGGTGAAGACTATCGATATGGTTTCAACCCCGCTTGTGTTGGAGGCTGTGCGAAAGGCCAGTATTTTTGATATGAATATAGAGGAAATTTATCAATCTTTGAAGGATTTTCGTGGATATAACACTGGAAATGCTGGAGTGAAAGCGGAAAAGACCAGTAATAAGGTAATCGTGACGGTCTGTTCCTCCGGCAAAGGTGCCGCCGCCAAGCTAAAGGAGTTTGTAGAGAAGGTTGTTTATGACTTAACCGAAGAGAAAATAGTTGTTGTACCGGCAAAGGTCAGGGAATTGGATAAAGTGGTGAAGGATTTACGGGCCAAGCATACGCTTCTTGCGGTGATTGGGGTTAAGCGGCCAAGCGAGCTCAATGTACCGTTTATCCCTTTGGAAAAACTGATCGAGGCAAGCGGTGAACAGGCATTAAGAGAATTGTTGCTCAACAATCAGTTGCCTGTTATGCATGAACACGGAAGCGTGATCGTAAGAGATCTATGTGAGGATACGCTAAAGGAGTTTATGACTTATTTGAATCCTCACAAAATTTTGGGGATTTTGATGAAATTTATCGAGCAGCTGGAACAGGAACTGGAGGCTGATTTCCATTATGCAAAGAAGGTTCAGCTTGCTGTTCATACGGCTCATGCGCTGGAACGAATGGTCATTGGAGAAGGGCTAGTGTATCAGGAGGATGTATCCTTGCTTGACCAACGATTAATCGATGTGGTGAACCGTTCCTGCAATATATTTGCCTCCAGTATTAACATTAAGCTGACTAATGATGAAAAATATTATATTTGCGAAATCCTAAGCGAAGTATATAACTGTATCCCCAAGTAGTGGCGCAAGTGTATAAAACGATGCTGGATGTGTATTAATCATGCGGATAAGGATAATAAGTAGTTGGTGAGAAAAGGCCAAATTCCCGGAGCAGCCGAGGGTTTGGTCTTTTTTTTTGATAGTTAATCGCATCATACAGAATCTTGGCATGAGACTTGCATATAAGTATAGGCGAAGGATGCAAGGAGGGGGTGAAACAAATGATAGGTGTTATTGTTGGCACTCATGGAAAATTTTCTGAAGAGATCCTAAGATCCACGGAAATGATTTTTGGCCATCTGGAAAATGTGGTGGGTGTAACGTTTGAACCAGGTGAAAGTGTTAACGGACTTGTTGAGAAGTACAAAGCGGCCTTGGAAACAATTGATTGGACGGACGGATTGATTTTTCTCGTCGATTTGTTTGGTGGCAGTCCCTATAATGCGGCCAGTAGGATTGTGGCCAGGTATGAAAAAATGGACATTGTAACAGGGGTAAACCTGCCAATGATCGTAGACCTGCTGACTAATAGAGGGCTGGAGAACGTGGAGAATCTAAGTGATCTGGCCATCCGTGCGGGTCAGGATTCAATGAAGTCTTTTCGTGTCATCCGGGACATACAAACAGAGGAGGAATTATAGGTATGGAAATATCATTTGTTCGTATTGATGACCGTCTAATTCATGGTCAGGTGGCTACTGTGTGGGTGAAGGAAACGAAGTGTAACAAAATTATCGCCGTCAGCAATGAGGTCGCTGCGGATACGCTGCGCAAAACCTTATTGTTACAAGTGGCGCCGCCGGGGATTAAAGCTTATGTTGTCACGATTGCGAAAGCGATTGAAGCTTATAACAATCCTAAATATAACGATTTCAAGACCTTGTTCCTGTTTACCAATCCCACGGATGTACTGCGGGTTGTAGAAGGTGGGGTACCGTTTACATCGGTAAATGTAGGTGGAATGTGCTTCAAAGAAGGCAAAACACAAATTACCGGAGCAGTGTCCGTAGACAAGCAGGATGTAGAGGCATTTTATAAATTGCACGAAAAGGGGATAGAACTGGAGATTAGAAAAGTGGCCAGTGATCCTAAAATTAATTTGATTAACAAGCTCCAAAATGTCCAGTTTTAACAACACGTACGCATAAGAGAGGGGGTCAAACATGAGTGTTTTTGAAATCGTAATGGTCACGCTGGTTGCAGCCATTTGCGGAATGGGCAGTGTTTTGGATGAAGGACAGACTCATCGTCCTATAGTTGCGTGTACACTGATCGGTCTGGTCCTGGGAGATCTCAAAACCGGTATTATTCTAGGCGGTACGCTGGAATTGTTGGCTTTGGGCTGGATGAATGTCGGAGCGTCCATGGCTCCGGATGCGGCTTTGGCCAGTGTAGTCTCAACCATATTGGTTATTGTCGGGCACCAATCGATCGGTGCGGGAATTGCCGTTGCGATTCCGATTGCGGCTGGCGGACAAGTGTTAACTATCTTTGTTAGAACGATTACCGTGTTCTTTCAGCATCTGGCAGATAAATATGCCGAATCTTCAAATTTCAAAGGAATTGAATTATGTCACTTCATAGCCCTCCTTCTTCAGGGATTACGCGTCGCTTTGCCTGCCGTATTGGTGGCTATTGCAGCAGAAACCGGTCTGGTTACGACTTTGCTGGACGCGATCCCGGAGGTCATTACAAAAGGGCTGCAAATTGCTGGGGGATTCATCGTCGTTGTAGGGTATGCCATGGTTATTAACATGATGGCAGCCAAATATCTGATGCCTTTCTTTTTCTTGGGCTTTGTCATCGCGGCATTTACAAGCATCAATCTGGTTGGCTTTGGAATCATGGGGGCGGTTCTGGCTCTGCTGTATATCCAGCTCAATCCTAAATATAGCCAGCGCAAAGATCAAGTGGGTGAAATTGAAGAGCTCTAAAGAAATTCTTAATGAAAGAGTGGGGTACTATGGAAGAAAAAAAGTTGACCAAAAGCGATTTAAACAAAATGTTTTTCCGTTCATGGTTCCTGCTGGGCTCGTTTAACTTTGAGCGTATGCAGTCGATTGGTTTTTGTGTCACCTTGATTCCGGCAATCAAGCGGCTATACAGCAAGAAGGAAGACCAAAAAGAAGCACTAAAGCGGCATTTGGAGTTTTTTAATACTCAACCGTTTATCTCTGCACCGATTATGGGGGTAACGGCCGCTATGGAGGAGCAGAAAGCCAATGGCCAGCCGATTGATAATGCTACCATAAGTGGTGTGAAAGTTGGCTTAATGGGACCTTTGGCTGGAGTAGGAGACCCTATTTTCTGGGGAACATTACGCCCCGTTCTGGCTGCATTAGGAGCTTCCATTGCGTTGTCCGGAAGCGTTATCGGGCCTGTCCTATTTTTCTTGCTTTTTAATGTTATTCGCCTGGCCACTAAGTGGTACGGACTGAAATACGGCTACAAAAAAGGGACGGAGATTGTGTCCGACATGTCCGGAAACCGACTGCAAAAGCTTACGGAATCGGCCTCCATCCTGGGACTATTTGTTATGGGCGCCCTGGTATCCAAATGGACTACTCTGAATATACCACTCGAAGTATCCCGATATACCCGTTCGGATGGAGTAGAGGTTGTTACGACGATACAGATGATTCTGGATCAATTGATACCTGGTCTGTTACCTCTCTTGCTGACTTTTTTATGCATGAGACTGCTCAAAAAGAAAGTAAATGCTATAGCTCTGATTTTTGCTTTATTCGCAATAGGAATTATTGGATACGCTCTTGGTGTATTGGCTTAAGCCAATTTGTAAAGTGATCCGGTCAAGCAGCCGTCTCTGACCGGCAACCTGCCGCTTAACTTGTAAACGCTTTAAATTTTACGGATTAAAATATTCAATCATCTACAAGCGAATCTGCTAGCGTTCAACGATAGTCATGAAAGGCTGCTGGCTTGTTGATAGCTGATATAAGCAATGATTCTATATCATTAATCACTACAGGCTCAATGATGGTTTTAAAGCCACATTGAGCCTGTAAAAGCAGGTTCCGCTCTTTTGCTGTTAGTATGTTCGTTGCAATTTCTTGGAGGAGCTTGCCAGCTCGGGTACTAATAGCCTCTTTTCTCTATGATCTGATATTCGCCGAGACCTGTTTTCTTCAGCGGCATATGCATATAGCATATCTCTCCACAGTTAGGTCATATTGAGAGGTTTATGAAGCCATGAAGACTTAAGGAGGCCACTGCATTGGGAAAAAGGAGACGAACTGGCTTTAAGGGCAAAAGAATTAGGGTGGACGTTAGACAATCTTCTTCAGCTCAAACAGGGCAAGGCGGCAATCCCATTTCTATCAATGCTTCAGACGTTGGGGTAGTAAGAACAGATGTTAAAAACAAATAATCGACTTGGATAGAAGCTCATATTCAACGTAAAAAGACCACCAGGAACAAGTTAACTATCTTGTTCCTGGTGGTTTCGCTTTTTTTGCCGTATTCGGCAGGTACTTTCATCAGCATCCGCGTCTACATAGCCTATGCCTTGCTTTGCGTCTTGTTGTCGACTTCTTTTGCAGAGTTGATTGATCGCACAGGCGTTGCCTTCAGCACAGCATATCCGTAAGGAGGAAGCTCGGCATGCAGTCCCTTCGGTCCTACGGACCACTGGCTTTCGCCAGAGGCTAATTGCCATTCCTGCTCAGGAATGTCCAATTCAAAAACGTGATCCTCATCGGAACGATTGAGCAGTACGAGCAGCACTTCTTCCCCGCTGCGGCGCTCGTAGGCAAGTGAGGCACCCTCCGGCTGTGCCTCCAGGAAAGTGATGCTTCCTTGGTCACGGAGGACCGGGTGCCCCTTACGAAGCGCAATCAGCTCGCGGTAAAAGTCGAACAGCTCGTGGTCCTGCTTATCGGCATCCCACTCCATGCACTGGCGGCAGCCTGGATCGGCATCTCCATCCAGGCCGATCTCATCGCCGTAAAAAATGCAGGGTGCGCCCATATACGTGAACTGGAACAAAGCAGCCAGCCGCATCAGTCGCTTGTCGCCCCCGCACAGCGTCAGTAGGCGCGGTGTATCATGGCTATCCAGCAGATTGAAAGCAACCTCGGATGCTTGCTGTGGATAGCGGGCCAGCTGTCGTCCGATGGCGTAGGCAAAGCTTTGGGCATCGGTCACTTTTTTGACGAAAAAATCATTCACCGCGTAGGTGAACGGATAATTCATCGTTGCATCGAATTGGTCCCCCTGAAGCCATTCAGACGATTCATTCCACATTTCACCCAAAATGTACGCATCCGGATTGGCCTGCTTGACCGTAGTGCGGAATTCCCGCCAAAAGGCGTGGTCCACCTCGTCTGCCACATCCAACCGCCAACCATCGATGCCGATTTCTTCGATCCAGTGCTTTGCCACATCCAGCAGGTACTTTTTTACCTCAGGATGTTCGGTGTTCAGCTTGGGCATCATCGGTTCCAGCCCGAATGTATCGTACGTCGGTATGCCATCCACCACTTTCAGGGGAAAGCTATGTACATGGAACCAGTCCTTGTAAGGCGAGGCATCGCCTTTTTCCTGGACGTCGACGAACGGTTTAAAAGTACGCCCTGAATGGTTGAACACCGCATCAAGCAGCACCCGAATTCCTCGATCGTGGCAGGCATCGACCAGTTTTTTCAATGTCTTTTTGTCCCCGAAATGTGGGTCCACCTCCATATAATCCTCTGTATCATATTTATGATTGGTCGTCGCCTTGAAGACAGGAGTCATATATATGGCGTTAATTCCCAGCTCGTTCAGGTGGTCCAGGTGATCCAGAATCCCCTGTAGATCGCCACCGAAAAAATTGTCTCTTTGTGGGGTTCCACCCCATGTCTCTGCACCTTCTGGGCTGATGGAGGGGTCACCGTTCGCAAAGCGTTCCGGGAAAATCTGATAAAATACCGCATCCTTCACCCATGCGGGTGGCTTCAGAATATCAATCGGGTTCAAAAACGGATATTGGAACAGTTTATCTGCATTTTCGGGTTCTTGGGTAGTAAAGTCGTCCTCGTTCATCCAAATACGTTCCTCACCGTCTTCTAGCAAAAATCCATATTTCAGCCGACGGTGAGTAGGTTTTATACTGCACTCATAGTAATCAAACCTGCCATCAGTAGCGAATTTGGACATCGGGACAAGCTGTCGGGTGCGGTCCCAATCGTATTTATCTCCGGTGAGAGCATGAACGGTGTTCAGGTCATTTTTCTTCGCACGTAGCCGTAGAAATATCGTTTCATCATTATAACCAAAAGCCCAATTGCGTTTCGGGTGATGGTATATAGCTTCCAGCAGCATCGGGTAGGCCTCCTTTTTTCATAAGCATTCAAATTTGAAAATGTGAAGCGTATGTCGTATAAGATAGTTATTAACCTTTTTAAGTGGGTTATGTACCATAAATGCTATAATGCCCATTACATAAAAGAAAAACGATAAGTAGGTGCTCATGATGAAAACAAATGTGTTATACATCGAAGATGACCAGGATATCGGTGCTTGGACGCATCAGTATTTGGAAGAGCGGAATTACGCTGTAGTATGGCTTCGCAGCGGGGATGGGGCTGTGGAGGCAGCCCGTACGTGCCAACTCGTGATTTTGGATGTGATGTTACCCGGTCTGGATGGATTCACCATGGGGAAGCGGCTCAAGAAAGAGTACCCGGAGCTTCCCATTCTCATGTTGTCTGCCCGTACATCCATTGACGATAAGCTGCAAGGACTGGATTTCGCCGACGATTATGTAACCAAGCCCTTTCACCCGGACGAGCTCATAGCACGTATGGAGATTTTGCTGCGCCGATCAGGAACCGTGCCTGAAGAATCCTTACAACTGGGGCATCTCTCTGTGTTCTCTCCTGATAACCGTATTGTGAACCGTGATACCGGGGAGGAAATTACACTGACAGGCAAGCAATATCACATTTTTGCTTATTTACTGCGGCATTTGGGCCAGATTATGACGAAAGAGCAAATGTATGAAGCGGTATGGGGAGATCCATATATCGACGGAGACAAAACTTTAATGGTTCACATCCGACACCTGCGCGAAAAGCTGGAGATTGATCCTGCGACACCTCGCATCATTGAGACGATCCGTGGTGTAGGATATCGGGTGAAAGCATAATGAACAGGACGCGCAAGGGTTGGAGGAGGTTGCATCCCAGCTCTAAGCCGGATCAGGGAGGTCGGTTTCGCAGTTCACTGTTGTTCCGTTATCTGGTCATCATTGTGGTTGCTATGATGCTGTTGCCCATTGTGTTGCCTGCTACAGCCTTGATATATAGCGTGTTATTCAATTGGGGGGCGGGGTCCAAGCCTAAAAACGCTTACTATCCCTCTGCTACCCATACCGAAAATAGCTGGCATCGCGAAGCTGTAGCCTTGAAGGGAGCCACACCAGAGCAAATCTCAGTCCATCTGCGCAAAATACAACAAGATATGTTCCCTAAATCCCAAATATTTTGGGTGGATACCGCAGGGTTAACTAGGTTGGAGTTACCGACCCAACCTAACCTGCCAAAACAATGGAACGCTGCGCAGGCTATAGCTTTTATGAAGCAAGCAAGCTATGAGGGGCCGTTTACGGTAGTAGCCTTTATTGGCGGGGGCAAGAATGATGTAAATCAGGGCTATATGGTATTAAAAGTGCCTCGTTCGTTCTTTGAACAGCCACCTACTGATAGTAGTATGTTGATGTACTATTTCTTTTTTATTGTATTGATTTTGGGCGCTTTTATATCCGTATCTCTTCTGTTTTTTGGAGACATTCGGCGTAGACTGTTGCAGCTTCAGGCCGCCATGTCGCAGCGAGGAGAGGACGGCTTGCCTATTCTTGTTGCCACTGGACGCCCGGATGAAATCGGCAAGCTGGAAGAAGCATTTAATCAGATGGTCGAGCAGTTGGCAGAGAGTCGGGGACGTGAGCGTCAGGAGGAAGAGCTACGGAAGAGACTGGTCGCGGATCTGTCACACGATATTCGGACGCCGCTTACGGTCGTGCGTAGCCATCTGTATACACTAGATGGTGAAAATCTCAGCAGCAGAGGGAAACAGTCGATTACACTAATGGAAAACAAGCTAAAGGACCTTGGGAGTCTGATCGACAACTTGCTGACCTATAATCTCCTATCCAGTGGCAAATACACCATGAATAACACACCGCGTGATATCCTGCGGCTAGTGCGGGAGTGTGTAGCCAGCTGGTATCCGGTGTGGGAGAAGGAGGGCTTTGAAGTGGATATCGACCTGCCTGAGCATAGTATGGTGTGGAATGTCGATGAGCAAGGCTTCCGTCGTCTGCTGGACAATCTCTTTCAAAATGTAGTTCGCCATGCTGCCTCAGGCCGATATATTGGTGTTCAAGTCCAGAAGGATAATGGGACAGAGGCATTGGTTATCACAGATAAAGGGCCTGGTATGGAGCAACAGTCCAGTGAAAAAGGAGCCGGGATTGGGTTGGCGATTACAGAACTGCTGGCTCGCGAAATGAATTTGGAGAGGGAGATTTTCAGTTCATCAGCCGGGACCCGAATCCGTTTTTTAAACAAAACTTAAACTCAGAGTTCCCTTGGCTTTAAACTTGGCACGTTACGATAGGTGTCGAGGTGAGGAACTTGAACGAATACATTATTGAAACGAACAGTCTCAGCAAAATATACAAAGGCCGCGCGGCGGTTAATCAGCTGGACCTGAAAATAGCTCGGGGAGATATTTACGGATTTCTGGGTCCAAATGGAGCAGGGAAAACGACAACGATCCGCATGCTGCTTGGACTTATTCGCCCAACTCGAGGAACGATCCGTATATTCGGCAAAGATATTCGCAGACATAAGCTTGATATTTTGCGTAAAGTCGGCTCGTTGGTGGAGTATCCTTCGTATTATGGTCATTTGAACGCCATTGAAAATCTGGAGGCCATTCGCCGTATTTTGAATGTACCCAAGCAAAACATTGCGGAAGTGTTAGAGGTCGTCCGACTGACCAAGCATGCCAAACGTCCAGTCAAAGGCTACTCGCTGGGCATGAAGCAGAGACTTGGTATTGCAGCAGCCCTGCTTGGGAATCCAGAAGTGCTCATTTTGGATGAGCCTACGAATGGTTTGGACCCGGAGGGTATTCAGGAAATGCGCACATTGATTCAGGCGATGCCCAAGCAACGGGGGATCACCGTACTGGTATCCAGCCATCTGTTGAGCGAGGTAGAGCATATGGCGAATACCGTAGGTATTATTCGTGAAGGAGAGCTGGTCTTCCAAAACACGATTCATAATCTCCGTCAGGAATCCGCGGGCGGAATTCGGATCGTAGTGTCGGAACCGGAAGCAGCCCAATTGATTGCGCGTGAGCAGGGCTACCATTCGGTGAAGGACGGATCGGCGCTGGAGTTCGAGAACATGAATGATGCGGCTGTTGCGCTGCTGGTCAGAAGATTGGTCGAAAATACGCATGCCGTATACCGTGTGGAGGAACGCCGCAAATCGCTGGAGGATATGTTCATGCAGGTGGTGGGCAAAGGAGGGGGCTCCCTATGATGCTGCGAGCGTTGACAGCGGATCTGCTCAAAGCACGCAGAAAGGGAATCTGGTTCTTGGTGTTCCTCGGTCCCCTTGGGCTGGTGGCCATGCAGGCGCTCAACTTTGGACTTCGATATGACTATCTGATTCCGCGTAACAAGGGTCATCTGTGGGAAGTTTTGATGGATAACATCGCTCTTTTTGTACCCCTTGCGCTGGTGCTAGGAGCTACTATGGTGGCTTCCATGTTGGCGAATGTGGAGCATACATCTAACTCATGGAAGCAGTTGCTGGCCTTGCCGATTTCCAAATTCAGCGTCTATATGGCCAAGCTGACGTTGGCGATTGGGATGCTGTGTGTGTCCTGTCTACTCCTGACGGTAGGGACTTGGGTGTTGGGAATGATCCTTGGCTTCGGGGGAGAACCTGCACCCGTAGGAGAACTGCTACGACTCGGATTTTGGCCCTTAGGCGGCACGTTGCCTATGCTCGTATTATTGTTGTGGTTAACAGTCACATTCCATAATCAAGCGCTACCTGTAACACTGGGCATTACGTTAGGCATCGGCAGCTTGTTTGCTTCACAGCTGTCCGAATGGTTTCCATTGGCCTGGCCTCAATTCGCCTGGGTTGCACCTCAAGCGTGGATGTTTGCGTCCGTCGGGTGCGGAACGGGTATGCTTCTCAGCCTGCTGACAGCGGCTCATTTTAGCCGAAAGGATGTGGCGTAATGTTCGGAGGATACGTACGGTTACTTTCTGTCGAACGCCTGAAAATGGCGAAATCGCCCGTCTGGCTGCTTGCGCTCGTCAGCCCGGCGATTGCCGTCCTAGTTGGTTTACTGGCGAATCCGGGAGGAAACTGGCTGTTGCTGTTGGCTGCCATGCTTACAATACATGCAATGCTGTTCCTGCCGATGCTGACCGCCGTGTTTGGGTCTCTAGTCTGCCGTTTCGAGCATGGGGGCGGCGGCTGGAAGCAGCTGATGTCATTGCCATTGTCCCGCACCAGTCTGTACGCAGCTAAGCTGACTATCATTATGGCCTTGGTCGGATTGACCCAGCTACTGTTCGGAGGAGCGTTGCTGAGTGTTGGAGCTGTGCAGGGGATGAACGGACCGATTCCTTGGGCTGTGATCGCTCAAAGTCTGCTCGCAGGCTGGGTAGCCTGCCTGCCGCTGGCTGCGTTGCAGTTGATGGTATCCTTCTTGTGGTCCAGCTTTGCCGCACCGCTTGCGTTGAATTTTGTGTTCACCGTGCCGAATATTCTGGTCGCCAATTCTCAAACCTACGGTCCGTACTATCCATGGACACAGCCTTTATTGGCGATGATGCCGAGTGGAAGAGACAACTTCGGGGCGTTCATGGTGCCAACTGATACACTATTGACGGTTATAATGGGCAGCTTTGTCGTATTTACGTTGGCGGGACTGACGGTATTTCGTTATAAAGAGATATAGGGCGAAATACGGGGATTGCAAAAACTCCTTATCCTCAATGAGGGTAAGGAGTTTTTTTCTGTGCTATTGGTTTACACTAAGTCTGAAATGGCACGGATATTATTGCTGATAAAGTGGCAAGAGGCGTCGAACTTCGCTTGTTCCTCTGGACTTAGTTCCAACTCGATGACCTCTTGAATTCCTCCGCTGCCGATAATCGCTGGAACGCCCGTGCAGACATCGGTGTGCCCGTACTCGCCGTCCAATACAGCAGAGACCGCTATAATTTTACCATCATCATTTAAAATGGAACGGGTAATGTATGCCAGAGCATTGGCAATACCAAAATAAGTGGCGCCTTTGCGGGTGAAGATTTCCCAGCCTGCATCCCTGGTTTTACGGGCAATGTCGTCCAGATCGACGTGGCTGAATCGTTCCTTATGCTGCCGTAAAATGTGTAAAAGCGGCTTACCGCCAATCGTTACGTGTGACCAGGCAACGAATTGGGATTCGCCATGCTCGCCAAGAGCATATCCTTGTACGCTGCGTGGATCTATGGAAAACACCTCAGAAAGCAACGTCTTGAGCCGGGACGAGTCGATAGAGGTGCCCGTGCCGATCACCTTGTTGCGCGGCAGACCGGATATACTTTGTACCATATACGTTACAATGTCGACAGGATTAGCGGCAATGACGAATATACCGTCGAAGCCACCCTCCATAATCGCTGTTACAATCTCTCTGGTGATAAGCACTGCGTCGTCCAGTACAGACAGGCGGTCTTGACCTGGTCTAGGGTTGGCTCCAGCCGTTATAATCACCACGTCCATATCCGTGCAGTCTGCATACGTGCCTGCACGTACCTTAGTGCGTGTGGACGTAAACTCCATACAATGGGACAGATCCAGTGCATGGGCCAAAGCCCGATCATACGTGCGGTCAATCATCATGATTTCATCACAAATGGACTGATTAACCATTGAGTAGGCACAGCTCGAACCGACCATTCCCGCGCCGACAATAGCTACTTTCCTTGCCTTCCCCTTCATCTATGTTGCCTCCTCGTTCCAGCGAACGTTAATATGCTACAAATTATGCCTGAAATCCATTTTACGTTACATAACATAACATATTGCTGATCTTTTGAAAATATCCATTTTTTTGTCTCCATTCCGGAAAATTAAAAATGAACTGTGAAAGAGGTGTCTTTCTGCGATTAATTGTAGAATGAACGTAAATTATCAATACTTTTACTGGAAGGTAGGAGAGTGCATTTCAATTTATATTTAAGGTGACCGCTGTATAAATTATAACATGAACTATGTTGATGGAAGGAATAGTGCCATAGGAATTATAAAAGTATGACATTTATGTGATGCTCTTTAAAGAGTCTTTAGTGTACATAGAACGAAGTATTCTCTGCAATGTCGTTTCTTGTATTTCTACAAAGATTCCGTTATGACAAAGGTTCTTAGCAGTCTGCAATATTAGAACATTTTTGCCAAAGGGTTTCCAATGGATTTCGCGAATTCTACATATACAAGCTTATTTCTTTCCATACCATCCGGGGAGGTAATGATTAAATGGAAGAAAGCAAATCGACGACGGAAGCAGCAAAACAGTTGGGAATCGGGGCGAGTACCCTTCGTAAATATGCAGCGGCGCTGGAGGAGCAGGGGTATGTGTTTCAACGTTCCGCGAATCAATCAAGAATGTTTAGTGCTGAGGATGTTGAGTGCTTGAAGGTGATGAGGAAGGCGTTGCGTGAGCAGCATATGACGATGGAGCAGGCGGTTCAGGTGGTGCTTGAGAGAGTGACCGCTCCCTTTCCAATGGAGGATGAAGAATTCCGCTTGCCACCCATCTCGGATGCTGAGTCACTGACCGCAACCTGGGAAGAAATAATGGCGGCGGCTGAAGGCAGGGAAGAGACGGTCATGCAGGCTCAAGTCGCTGCTACGGTTGAACTGACAGAGTTACAGGATGAAATGAATGCTCAGACACTGTCAGAAGAACCCATGCAGCTACAGTTGCAGGAAGAGTTCCAGACTTTGGCATCAACTATTGAGTATAGATTGAAGCAAGCGCCTGTATCTGTACAAACACAGGATTCCCTAGAGCCACAAGAACTGGCGCAGATGCAGGACATGGTGCAAAACGCTTTGTTGGAAATGCGGAGCCGTTTGGAGGAGCTGGAAGCAGAGCACAGCCGTTTGGTGGAAAAGAATATCAACTTGTCTAACCAACTGGAGGATCAAAAACGCTGGATAAAAGAAAAGATCGACGAGGAACGGGATCGGCAGTTAATTACGAATTTGCGTACCTACCAGGGCAGACAACGAAAATCGCGCAGTTCGTTGTTGTCCTGGCTTGGTCTGACACCACGCAGACGCAGAGAGGCATAACTAGCATCTTTTCTGATAAAGACCATCAGACCTTCCCGGTTCTGATGGTCTTTTAGCGTATAAAGAAGAAATAAGAGGAATCCTTAATTTTATGTAGAAATATCTTTTGATCTACTATATTAAAGGAAGGAGAAATTCAATGAAGAAACAAAAGGAAGATATGAAGCTAAGTAAAATAATGAGCAAAATGCTGCGACACAAACCCGAGGAATCCGGGCTAAAGTTAGACATTACAGACGGCTCTTGTACTGTGGAACACTTACTTCAAATCATTCAAAGCTTGCCAGGCTGGTCAGGTGTAAAGCAGACTGATATTGAGCGGATCGTGCGCAATTCAGATAAGCAGCGTTTTGAAATCCATAACGGTAGAATCAGAGCTAGATATGGACATAGCTATCAAAAGATAGAGTATACTCCCGGGAATCCACCAGATGTACTATACCATGGTACGAATAAGCAAGCATTGCCATTTATTATGGCGGATGGTTTAGATCCTGTTGGCAGAAAGTATGTACATTTATCTGAAAGCACTAACTTTGCAGCATTAGCAGGGAGCCGAAGAGGTGAATTGGTCATGCTCAAGGTAAACACGATTAAAGCAAGAGAAGAGGGAATCGCATTTTATTATGCAGGGCATGAGGTGTGGCTTGCTGAGTGGATTCCTTGGGACTTGTGCAGTATTGATGATGAAGAGAGCAACACTTGAGGGGTTCTATAATTTTGAGGTTAATACATAATGCTAGTCTCCAAAATAAACAGGCATTCGCCGCAAAAATGGGGGAATGCCCCCCTTACGCATTTGACCAGGTCTACATACAATGATCCTGTAAATGAGCGAAGGGAGTGTTGTAAATGAGTCATATGTGCGGAGTAGGCGGTATGGGTTGCGG
>RCUE01000194.1_pt1 | contig 21206 bp, 14 predicted proteins | sample 2166111 | NCBI WGS metagenome assembly RCUE01 (sample SAMN09930795, study PRJNA488358) | compost metagenome | feature: garden; material: soil; isolation source: compost soil in phenylacetonitrile-enriched culture | place: Germany: Experimental Botanical Garden Goettingen | collected 2016-01-27 | reverse complement strand
CTGATATTTTTGATATCCTGGGTCAGCAATCTGCGGGAGTAGGCGGGGAGATTCAGTTGACGGACGCATTGTCCAAACTGGGAGAAAAGAATCCGATCCTGGCCTACGAATTTGACGGCAATCGCCATGACGTTGGCGAGAAATTGGGATTCATTGAAACTACTATTCATTATGCTCTGCAGCATAACGAAATCAAGGATGAAGTACTGGCTTATATGAGACAGGTTATTCAAGAGATTGATGAACAAAAATAAACATCTCACTAAACCAAACTATGCTTCCTCAATGTAAAAAAAAGAGACTGTCAGGTGATGTAAAACCATCTGACAGTCTCTTTTTTCTTAACTATTTCCCCGATTTCAACTGTTCAATCTGCTTCTTCTCCTTCGGATCAGCCTGAATCAGCTTCTTATATAATGCTTCGTCATTTTGGCCCTGTTTTTGAAGGGCCGCCACGTAATAGCGAGCAACCTCACGATTTGTAGCATCGCTCAGGTCGTCCTTCAGGCCGTTTTTGAGGATGCTTGCAGCCTCAGCAGGCTTGCCTGACATGAACTCAATTTTGCCAGTACTGAGTGCAATACCTGGAGTTACTTCAAAAGTACGTGGCAACTCAATTTCAGGTGGAATCGTCTTAAGATGGGCTACCCTATCCAAAACCTGCTGATAAGCAGCAAGACCTGCTTGGAAATACTTCTGTTCTTTGGCGGTGTCTTTTTGCTCACGTGCCTTATTACCAATAGTATAAGCTTGGGTAATCAACATATTGTACCAGTCATTGTCCCAGTTAAAGTTGGAAATGTTATTTTCCAAAATACTGAAGGCTTGCTCATTCTCACCTTTTGCTCGTAAAAGGTTAACTTTGGAGTTTAACATGGTTTTATTATACGGTTCTGCCTTCAGGCCCGTATTAAGTACCTCTATTGCCGCGTTATAAAATTCCTCTTTTTTCGTTTGATCATACACATTCTTGTACAGTGCAGCCAGTCTTATTACCGAATCCGGATGTGTAGGGCGAAGCTCCAAATCTTTATTAATAGCACTTTGAATTTCTTCAAATGATGTGCTTACCGCCATAATCTGTGTGGCATATGTAGCAGCGTTGGCCGATTGCACGAAGCGGAGACCTGCAAAAAGCAACACAATGCTTAGTATGCTGATGGCTGCACTATACATGATTCGAAATGCAGAAGCACTCATGGACAGGCGTTTAAGCGGTTTGCTGTCCATAGCAGCGGCCATACCACCAAGACTCATAAATACCAGTACGCCCATAAACACGTAACTCAGATTAAAGTCCAGCAAGCTATGAAGTAAGATCGAGAGTGCCAAAATGAGATATAGGAAGTGAGAATCCCGTTCTTCATCATTTTGTCTAATATAGCTGCGAATATATTTGTAGAAAATATATATGATGAATGACATTAAAATTACAAAACCGAAGATGCCTACTTCAACCAGGTACTGCATGAAAAAGTTATGGGCCTGGCGGCTGCTATAAGGATAATCCTGGTATTTTTCGTACAAGGTAGCCCATCCGCCACCACCGCTTCCAATAATAGGGTGATCTTTAATCGATTTGGCAGCATCCTGATAGAATACGAGTCGTTCCAGTACACTATGCTGGCGGAAATTGATATTTTCCAACCGAACCTGTACATTCTCCGGCAGTACGCTACGCAAGCCAGTTCCAATAAACAGAAAAGCCAGCAAGCCAATCACCACAACTGATCCGACAGGCAACCACAGGTTGGATAATTTTCGTGAGCTCCACCCTTTGAGAGCATTCTCCAGCTTTGGTGCCAGATAACGTTCAACAAGCCACAGTATGACAGCTACAGCCAGGGAGACTCCAATAAGTAATCCCCATCCTTTGGCCGCCTCTCCACCGTTGTAGGTCTTATTGAGTTGTAATCCCATATTTGTAATCGGCGACAAGATAGATATTGACGCTACACCAGCAATGGCGCAATGCAAAATCCATATGATTTGGCGTGCAGGTTTAAGGAAAAGCAAGAGCAGGACGAACACGACTGGCAGCATAACCAGACCGCCCCGTGACAAGGTCAGGAACAGCGAGACCAGAATAGGTACCAACATGAAGCCGTGAATAGCCTTGCCATACCATAGTTTTGATTTCATCAAACAGAAAACGGCAGCGAATAGGATGGCCATTAGAAAGGCGGCATATGTATTCGCATATTGAAACACTGATGTCAGCCGGAGACCATTTGTATCTGTCATAACTGCGTTGGTATAGCGATACTGATACACATATTGGCTAAACCAGCCTACCATCTTGCCAGCAAGCACCCACTGCCCGAACCAGTTAATGAAGCCAAAGCCTACGATGATATAGGCAATAGTCATAATCAGGTTGTGAATAATCTTATTGCCTAAACGATCCTGAAGTAGATAGATTGAGATGATAAACAGGGCAGCATATACGCATTGTACCACCACCATATTCATGGCCAGGTAATGCGAAGCTGCTGACGTCAGTGAAAGCACATAGGTCATAGGAAGCAGTAATACTAGTACAGCTAGCCAATCCCTTTGCTCTTCTAGCTTGAATTTTTTATAATAGGTTACGATTCCTAAAATTAATAGAATCGTGCTGATGATCAAAGCCCAATACAGAGGCTTCTCAAAGTCGAGCATTTGACCATTAAAAAGTGCAGCCTGGAAGGGGGCCCAAGCTAAGAACAAAATCATGCCAACAATTAACACCCAAAACATAGCCGGCCTTTTATCGTCACGGGTCGACGTTTTGGCCTGTTTCCCGTATACTGGATTCGACAAGGTTTACAATCTCCTTTTCTTGTAGATACGTCAATATTTTAGCATACATAATGTGCTAGGAGCTAGTTGGCCGCATGCGCTTTATAGAAGTTATACTTGTTCATAACTTCCTACATGGTGTTTTGTTGTTGGCCCTACACTTGTAGGGCTATTACTGTTACTGTTTTTGTCATAACCGTTTGTTTAAGAAGTTTTAATTAATACATGTTTGGAAAGGGACGAGGAAATGGGTTTGATTAAAAATAAACAACTAATTTTACAGTTTATAAAGAGAGAAGTGGCCGGCCGATATAAAGGGTCCTATTTGGGCAATCTCTGGTCATTTCTTACGCCACTGATCATGCTGGTGATTTATACTTTTGTTTTCAGCGTGGTTTTTCAGGCGAAGTGGAATACTGGTACAGGAAACAAACTGGAATTTGCATTTATTATTTTTTCAGGAATCATTGCATTTAATATTTTTTCGGAAGTTGTTCTGAGTGCTCCTACTCTAATTACAAGTAATGCTAACTACGTAAAAAAAATAGTATTTCCTCTTGAAATTCTAGTGATTGTCAAAATGGGGGCTTCACTCTTTACTGCTGCTACTAATATTTTGATTCTCGTCATTGGTTTATGGATATTTATGGGGGAAATCCATTGGACCTTTTTGCTTGCCCCACTTGTGCTGCTCCCACTATGTCTGATCTCAATAGGTATTGGCTGGTTTTTATCGGCACTAGGAACCTATTTGAGGGACATTGGACACATTATGGGGTTGCTGGTATCTGCATTAATGTTTTTAAGTCCTATTTTTTATCCAGTTTCTAGTATTCCTAAAGATTTGCAGAAATTGTACCATATGAATCCTCTATCTTATGTAGTGGAAGATATGAGAAGGGTGCTTGTTTTTGGACAACTTCCGAACTGGGAATGGATTTTTTGGGGAAGCATAATTGGTATTGTTTTATCGTGTGTGGGTCTCTTATGTTTCAATAAAATCAGAGGAGGTTTTGCTGATGTCCTCTAACATCTCGATTTCGGTTCAGAACGTAAGCAAATGCTACAGAATGTTTGATCGCCCACAAGACCGTTTGAAACAGGGCTTCATAAAGCATAAAAAATATTATAAAGAGTTTTGGGCTTTGCAAGACGTATCTTTTGATATCCCCAAAGGACAAACGATTGGTATCATAGGGCGGAATGGATCGGGGAAAAGCACTATACTGCAAATCATTGCGAAGACCCTTACGCCAACATCGGGAGAGGTTAACATCCAAGGTAGAGTGGCTGCTTTACTTGAGTTGGGAAGCGGCTTTAATCCCGAATTTACGGGCAGAGAGAACGTCATCATGAACTGTACTATTATGGGACTTTCCAGCTCCGAGATTGAAGGAAGAATGCAATTGATTGAGGACTTCGCTGAAATTGGTGATTTCATTGATCGTCCAGTGAAGGTGTATTCTTCAGGTATGTATGTTAGATTGGCATTTGCCTGTGCGATTAACGTAGATCCGGATATTCTTGTTATTGATGAGGCACTGGCAGTAGGAGATATGCGATTCCAATTGAAGTGCATGGATAAAATAAAATCATTTCAAAAAGAAGGGAAAACAATATTATTTGTTAGCCACGACTCTTATTCTGTCAGAAATATATGCGATCACGCAATCTGGATGATGGATGGTCAGATTTATCGGCGGGGTGACGCCAAAGCAATTGTGGAAGAATATCAGGATTATATGAAATCTGATGCGGGCGGCAATGAGGCGTCCAATGAGGCCAGACCTGTCCAGGAAAAAGATGTTTTAACCATAGATACAGTGAAGTTTTATGACTCAAGTGACCTGGAGACGAATGTAATTCCTTTTAGACAGTCCTTCTCCATAGAAGTAAATTATACTTTGCATGAGAATATTGATGGACTGATTGGCGGAATTGCTTTGTATGATAAACAAAACAATTACATTTGCGGTTTAAATACGAAACTGGATAACTATAAGCTTCCGTATATAGCTGGTAAACATACTCTCAGACTTAATTATGAAGATTTGAATTTAATGCCAGGTACTTATTATACGGATATCGGTTTTTTTGAGAGTGCAGCAATTGTTCCGCTGGATTATAGCAGTAGAACGCACTCCTTACGAGTTGTCTCAGGTGATTATTTAGCAGAAGGGCTAGTATTCCTGGAACATAAATGGGAGCTAAAGGAGTAGGAATTGGATGCTTAAATATGAACATGAACTGGATATGGAGACGGATAATTCCCCGTCTATAATATTGAGACAAATTAAACAGGGCTCCAGTGTGTTGGAACTAGGACCTGCTACCGGTTATATGACCCGTTATATGAAGGAACAGCTTCAATGTACAATTTGTTGTGTCGAACTTGACCCGAATGCTGCAGAACGTGCGGCTCAGTATAGCGATAAAATGATCGTTGGCAATCTAGAAGAGCTACAATGGGCACGAGAGCTTAAAGGTATGGAGTTCGACTATGTGGTTTTCGCAGATGTGCTGGAGCATCTACGCAATCCTATAGAAGTATTGGCTCAAGCAGCCAAGTTTCTTAAGGCTGACGGGGTGGTTATCACTTCTGTTCCTAACATTGCGCATAACGCAATAGTTATGGAACTCTTGGATGGAAAATTCGATTATAAAGAATTAGGGCTACTTGACAGCACCCATGTAACCTTTTTTACGAAAAAATCCATGTTGGACATGCATCATCAGGCAGGACTAAAACCTGTGAAACTGGTAGCAACGGTAGTAGGCCCCGAACAGACTGAATTTCGCAGAAACTACGAAGACTTTAGCGAGGATGTCCAAAGGAAGTTGATACAAAACATTGAAGGACACGTCTATCAATATATCACCCTATCCAAACGATCAGAGACCGTAAATGATTCTGAGTTAGAGGAAAGTATCGAGATTATCGAAGATAGATATAATCAACTGCAGATTTACTGGAATAAGGATGGCTTGTTCACGGAGGAAAACTCCGTAAAGCATACAATTTACTATGATGGTGAATTTCATTCTTACCAGGTGGAAATCCCCACTTCATTTGAAGGCCAGTTACGTATTGATCCGGGAAACTGGTCCTCTTCCATTAAGCTTAGATCGGTAAAATTAATCAATGTAACAGAGAATACCGAAGAAAGTATTGTGTTTCAAGAGGCTACAGCTGAAAATGAATTCAAGAATTTGAAAGCGGGAAGCAATGTGCTCCTGACTGACAGAAAAAAAATGTTTAGCGTTTTCTCTCTCAGTAAGGATCCTCAGCTTTTTCTAGACGTGAACATAGCCGACTTATCCAATAAAATAGGGATTTGTATTGAAATGTCGGCTGAACGAGGAGAACAGGTCTCAGAGCAGTTGAATCAATTCGCCATAGCACAATCAAATCAATTGTCGACGACCAAGACCATTTTGGGGAATATGAAAAATGAATTAAGTTATCTTACAGGGGAACATAATATGACCGTTCAGGAATTAGTTGAAGTACGGGAAGAGATGGCTCAAATGGAGAGCCGTCTTCAGCATGAGCTTGACAGGCTTCAAAATCAATTAACAGAAGAAGTACAAAAGAATCATACTCTTTCATCCAAAGTAATTTCAAAAGAGGCGATCCTTACGGAACTGGAACAAAAATATAATGTGGCTAATGGTATAGTACATCAAATGCAAAATTCCAGATCATGGAGGCTGACGTCTCCTCTGCGAAATGCGGGGAAATTTGTTAGGAGCTTCAAAAGAAAAATAGTTCATGGTATGTACGCAATCTTGCGTAAAAGGTTTGAGATGCACCTTCGGCCTATTCATTATCTGGAACCAATCTTTGAAAAGGGATGGAAATCGATCGGATCGGATCCTGCTTTCCAACTAGAAGGAAAATTTCCAACGGGTTGGGTAGTAATGGGATTTACCTCCAGTAGTCGCGACTCTATCCCTTTGAAGTTGTATTGGGACAGCGGTAGCGGGATGAACGAGCAACAGAATCTTGTTATCGGCAGAATTGCGATAGGTGAACAACGGGAGCAGGAAATCGTGTTTTCGATGCCCTTGGAGGCAAAAGCTTTAAGGCTGGATCCGGGTGAGAAAGAAACAGAGTTTGAATTATCCGATTTGTATTTCAGAAAAATCAGCGGTCTACATTTGCTTTATTATGCATATAAAAAACAAATTAAAATACGAGGCGGATCTATTCGTTTTTTATTCCAGGCACTTAGTAAAATAGCCCGAATCTACAAAACTTCTGGTTCAGCTGGTGTTTGGCATAAAATAAAAATTGTATTAGGTCTGAATCAAGAGAATATCCTGGGGCAGGATTATCAGCAATGGGTCGAATTGCATCGAATCGGTGATCAAAAAAAGGCAGAGATTGAACGCGAAATTAGTGATTTTAAATATCGACCTCTGATCTCTATCGTTGTTCCTGTATATAATGTCGATGAAGTATGGCTTCGTAAATGTATTGAATCAGTCAGAAATCAGATTTATGACAACTGGGAATTGTGTATTGCGGATGACGCTTCTCCAAAACCGCATATCAAGGAAGTACTTCAGGAGTACACCTCCAAAGACCCTCGGATCAAGGTTTTATTTCGAGAACAAAATGGACATATTTCGGAGTCCTCCAATTCGGCACTAGAGATTGCCAATGGTGAGTTTATTGGTTTGTTGGATAATGATGATGAACTTACTATGGATGCATTATATGAGAACGTAAAGCTTCTCAATGAGCACCCTGATGCGGATATGATATACAGCGATGAAGATAAAATTAGCGTAGATGGGGAAAGGCATTCTCCTTTCTTTAAGCCTCACTGGTCTCCTGATCTGCTGCTTACACACATGTATACTTGCCATTTTGGTGTATATCGTGCAGAATTGATTCGGAAAATAGGTGGGTTTAGAAAAGGGTATGAAGGAAGTCAGGATTTTGATTTAGCCCTGAGAATCACTGAATTAACAGATCATATTTATCATATTCCGAAAATACTTTACCATTGGCGAACGATACCTGAATCAACTGCCTCGGGTCCTGGAGCTAAAAATTATACCCATTACGCAGGATTAAAAGCCGTAGAAGATGCTTTGGCGAGAAGAAATGTCAGCGGTTGGATTGAAGAACTGGAAGGCTACTCTAACTTTTATAGAGTGCATTACAATAATGAAATTAAGCCTCTAGTAAGTATCATCATTCCGACAAGAGATGGTATGATTTTAGGCAAATGCTTAGATTCCATAATTGCTAATACTGTTGATCAAAATATTGAAATCATCTTAGTGGACAATGGAAGCAAGAAGAGAGAAACATTAAAACTCTTTGATGATTGGAGTAAAAAGTTCGGTGACCGTTTCAAAGTTATCACTTTAGATATTCCTTTTAATTATGCAAAATTAAACAATACAGCAGCTGAGCATGCGAATGGCGAGTTGCTGCTGTTCTTGAATGATGACATTGAAATATTGAGTCCGACTTGGTTTGATGATATGGTTGGACAAGCGATGCGGAGTAATATTGGGGCTGTAGGGGCCTTTCTAATGTATCCAGACGGAACAATACAGCACTCTGGTCTAACATTGGGGCTCGGCAGTCAGAGAGCAGCAGGTGACGGACACCATTACCGACCAGTAGACGACCCGGGATATTTTGGTGCGATGCTTTCTGTAAAGAACGTATCCGCAGTCACAGCTGCATGTCTGATGGTCAAGAAAAGCGTTTTTGAGGAAGTAGATGGTTTAGATGAAAATTTAACTGTTGCTTATAATGATGTTGATTTTTGTATCAAAATAAGAGAAAAAGGCTATCTCAACCTCTGGCTTCCTTACGTGCAAATGATTCATCACGAATCTAAAACTAGAGGCTCTGATCAATCCGAAGAGAAATTAAATAGGCTGAATGCAGAAGCGGATTATCTGAGAACGAAATGGGGAGATCTATTAATAAATGACCCTTACTACAGTCAAAATCTCTCGTTAGACCATGGATATTCAGTAAAGGTCTAGTTTTTTCATAATTAAATGATTGTTTCTGAAAGGACTCCAATGCTAAGACATATGAAAAGAGTATTGAATAAGCCCATCTTAGGCAGTTCATTAATTTTTATTTTATTAATATTCGTTTTTTTCTTCAGAATTTTTGTGGGGGAGCTATACTCCCCCAGTAATCTTTTCTATCACATGCCTCCATGGAATATTGAGCAAAACTCCATAAGTACCCATGGTTCTTTGTTGTCCGATCCGTTGGATTATTATATGCCCAATATGTATTATTTCAAGAATGAGTTGGCACATGGACATATACCTTTATGGTCATCTTTTCAATCAATGGGCAGCTCTATGGTGGTTGACTCGATCAGCTTATTATTCTCACCAAATACCATTATTTATTTGCTGTTTCCGTTAACTATAGCATCTACCATAGATCTTATGTTCAAATTGTTTCTCTCCTCAATGGGAATGTTTCTTTTCCTCCACAAACTAAAAATTAATATTTACGCTTCAAGAATCGGTGCTATTGTTTTCACTTTTGCTTTGCCAATGATTGTATGGTTGAATTGGCCGCACATGCTGGTTTCATGTCTGGCTCCCTGGTTATTTTTGGGAGTGCAAAATATTCTTGAATCCAACAAAAAGTGGATACCTATTACAGCCTTAGTTATTGCATTTATGATTTTCGGAAATATGCCGGCATACGTTGCGTATTATATTTATGCTGCTGGTAGTTATTATTTATTTGTGATTACTAGGGATTTAGTGAAAAGTTGGAATTTTAAGCAATTTAGTGAGAAAGTAAATCAATTTTTGCTGACTTTGTTTTTTTCAGTAGGTATTGCTGCAGTTTACATCCTGAGTTTTTTTCATTATATGAGCGAAATTAAATTTGTTGAGCAAAGAATAAACCTATTTAAGCCCTTTCCATCTTTGAAATATTTAATTGCATTACTAGATTCTAATTACTTTACAGAGATGGGGATTCCCGTTCTTCACTTTAATGAATATAGTGGTTATTTTGGGATTACCTCTTTAGTTCTATTTTTCGTCTCAATAGTTTATATGATAAAATTTAAAAATATTAATATTTTATTTTGGTTGGTATCAGCTATCGTCATAGGTCTTGTGATTTATGGGAGTCCTTTGACTAATATTTTCGGGGGAATACCAGGCGTTGGTACATCATTAGCTACACGTTTACTTGGTTTACAATCTTTTCTCGTTTCGGTGGTGGTCGCGTGTACAGTTTCACATATAGTCAGTACGGATGCTAAGCGCCTTTTATTTGCAGGAGTTTTGTTGGCACTTATTTTGATAACCACCTTAGGACTTGTGGGGTTTGTAAGTTTAGGTAGCATTAAAATAAATTTCTCGTTGTTGTTTACATTTTGTATTTTGAGTATGTTCGTTATTATCTTAATGTTATATGGTAAAAGAATTTTTAGTAAGAATGTCTTTTTAGCATTTGTTACTTTATTGATAATCATTGACGTTTTCAAATCGGGTATATTTTATAATCCTTCAGTAGCGTTTGATGAAGCGACTTTGAATCCTGAGACTCAAACGACTCGTTTTTTGCAGGAGAATTTAGGGAGTAGTAGATTCGTATCTTTAGGGGATTGGAATTTATTTCCTAACACATCTACTTATTATGGTATTAATGATCTGCGTGGACACAGCTTTCTTCTCAGGAATCCGAGAAATAAGCATTTTAATGAAACGATTGATCCTGAAAGCTACACAACAGTTACCAGAACTGAATTTAATACTATTAAAAACTACCATCTTTTGAATGCAGCCAGTGTAAAATACATTATAGCTCAGAATATGATAGGAGAGTTTCAACCTCAGGATTTAAAAGATGCTAGTAATTCACTTGTTGCTATAGGTGAAATTTTGAAAGGCGACGTTATCGAACAAAGTTTCATAAGCAGAGATAACCAACTCGACTCAGTAGCCATATTATTTGCAACTTATCAAAGGAAATTAATCCAGGGTGAAATTCAGATGGAACTTATAGACGACCATGGTCAAGTGATAAGAAAAAATAGAACTCCAATGAATAAGTTAGCGGATAATGAATATTTTTATGCTTCTTTTGAACCGATTAAATACTCGAAAGGGAAACAATATAAGCTCAGATTAACTGTGAGCAACATAGTCGACGGGCAGGCAGTTACAGTATGGGCTACAGATAAGAAAGCCTACAAAGATGGAGATTTTTCAAGAAATGGCCAAAAACAGAATTCTTCTATCATGTTTAAATTGACTTATAAGAACAACGATTTAGTATTGGTTAATAAGAAGGATAATCAATTTGTTTATGAGAATAAAGCAGCTTTTCCAAGAGTATATTTAGTAGATCGTGTATCTACTATTAGTGATCCTGATGAAATACTTCGAAAGATGTCAATGGGACAAATTTATAATCAGGCTTTCGTTGAAGAGAACATAGGTAATTTTAATAATTCTGGGGTTGAGGAAACACATAAATTTATAGGTCTTCAGAATTTTCTAGATCAGGGAGATAATATTACTTTCAATGTGGAAACAGATAGAAACCAGTTTCTAATACTAACGGACAACTATATTCAAGGCTGGACTGCCTATATAGATGGAGTAGAAACAAAGGTTTACAGGACCAATTATACATTTAAAGGGATAAAATTACCGGAGGGAAGGCACACTGTAATTTTTAAATATAATCCACCGTATTTTAAAATAGGCTTAATAATTACCTTAATATCATTTGCTACAGTGATTGGACTATTGATTTCTTCCTACTTTAGCGTTCCAAACAGAAAAGTAAGTCGTCAGGCAACGCAAGATTAGGGAGTAGGTGGGTATCTTACCTCTAAATGCATGACGGATTGCAATATGAACCATGATGGTTCTTGTGGAGTAGGGCTTACACAGCTATCGCCTTATCGAATACCTATGAAAAAGTAAAGAATTTGATGAGGCAACCTAAATTAACTGAAACTGGTCTCTATATGTTCATTACTCCGTTCTAAGTGTGTCTTAATTGGAACACCGTACGAAAATTACTGGCTAAAATGCAGTGCACTTGGCTTGGAGGTTCTATTAAATAGCAAGGGAGCGCAATGAAAAAAATGAATATAAATGTACCTGGTAATTATTATGATAAGTATCATACGAAAAATCCGATTGCACGATTATTAATGAACGGATTCTTTTCAAAGATACATAAAAATTTGAGTGAAATACATGTAACTTCCGTTTTAGACGCAGGTTGTGGGGAAGGGGAATTAACAAATTTCATTAATAGAAAATTTGATGGTATTAAAATAATTAAAGGAATAGAACTGGAAATGGTAACCGTCTCCGAAGCTAATGAAAGGTTCCCTCATCTTGATATTTCACAAGGTTCTATATATGAACTCCCTTTTAGAGATAATTCATTTGATTTGGTGATTGCTTGTGAGGTCTTTGAACACTTGGAGGATCCATTAAAGGCATTGGATGAAATCATGAGAGTTAGTAGAAAGTATATATTAGTCAGCGTACCGAGGGAACCTGTGTGGCGAGCCTGTAATATGATGAGAGGCAAATATATTCGGTATTTAGGTAACACCCCAGGGCATATCCAGCATTGGTCGAAAAATGAATTTGTTTCATTTATTCGTAATAATAGCGAAATATTATCTACGGAATCTCCATTTCCCTGGACTATGATTTTAGCAGAGATTAGTTAGCGTTGATACCAAATGAGTAAAAAAGCCAAAATAATAATCTCTATTTTCATGACGCTCATCTTTTTCTTCTATATTTTATATGATATAGAATGGAATAGAATGGTTTATATATTCAGCGAGATAAACTATTTCTATTTGTTCTTAGCATCGTTAATTTATTTTATAAGCTATTTTTTAAGAGCCATAAGAGTGAAATTCCTTCTTCAAAATCAAGATATTGGTATTTTTAAATTGTTAGGAATTAATTTAATCCATAACTTTTACAATAGGATACTCCCTGCACGATTAGGTGATTTCTCTCTTATTTTCTTATTAAATAAATTCACTAAAAAAAGCGTGAATTCAAGTGTAAATGCATTTATCTTTATCAAATTGTACGATTTTTCTATATCTTTATTTTTATTTACTGTATCATATACGTTAATTTATAAAATAAATGGCATCAGCATAGGAGCATGGATTACAACCATTCTAGCTTTTGTCGTCTCGTTCAAACCATCAGCTATGTTAATACTATTACTCAAGTTTATGGATAAGTTTGATAAGTATTATTTAATTAATAAGTTAAATAAAAACATAGTCTTGCTTATCGGAAATTCTGAAGAAGTTGAAAGGGGGAATAAACGAGTTTGGTTGCTCTTCGCGTCTTTAGGTATTTGGATTTTAATAACATTAATATTTTACTTTTTGCTATTTTCAATAAATAAGAACTTTGGGTTAGGTAACACTTTTTTTGCAACGAATCTGGCGAATTTTTCGTGGATACTTCCCATTAATGGAATAGGAGGTTTTGGAACTATGGAAGTAAGTATGGCTTATGCTTATTCTTTAAGAGGATACTTATTCCAAGATGTTCTTATCTATGCCCTATACACCAATATAGTTGTATTTATCCTTTCTACATTGTTTGCAGTTATTCCAGGTATAAAACTATTGAAGAGGGTGAATAGGGAATGAAGTTAATAATTCAAATTCCATGTCTGAATGAAGAAATCACGTTGCCAGTCACGATTAGAGATTTACCTACTAGAATAGAAGGTATTCGTGAAATTGAATATCTAATTATTGATGATGGAAGCTCTGATGCAACAGTTGAAGTAGCTAAACAACTTGGGGTTCATCATATTGTGAGGTTTGCCAAAAATAAAGGTTTAGCTGAAGCCTTCAAAGCCGGTTTGGATGCGTCTTTAAAATTAGGGGCGGATATTATAGTCAATACAGATGCAGATAACCAATACAAAGGGGGGGATATTCCAAAATTGATTGAGCCTATATTAAGTGGGAACTATGAGATGGTTATAGGTGATCGTAAGACGGAAACGATTGCTCATTTTTCGCCCATTAAAAAAAAATTTCAACGTTTTGGAAGTAGTGTAGTAAGAGCATTGTCACAAACGGATATTCCTGACACAACCAGCGGTTTTAGGGCGTACACGAGAGATGCTGCTCTTCGTATCAATGTGGTTTCAGAATTTACCTACACATTAGAAACCATAATTCAAGCTGGGCATAAAAAAATTGCAGTAGGACATGTTGAAATTGGAACAAATGACAAACTTAGAGATTCAAGGCTTTTTAAAAGTATGTCAGGATATATGAGAAGATCTGCCAAGACGATTATAAGGATTTATACAATGTATCGTCCAATGAAGGTTTTCGTAATAGGGGGAGCGATATCAGCTCTTTTAGGTATATTAATAGGACTAAGATTTTTGTATTTTTACTTTATTGAAGATGGAAGCGGGCATATACAATCTCTTATACTCTCAGCAGTTATGATGATTGTAGGCTTTCAACTGGGTATCCTGGGTGTAGTAGCTGATTTGATTTCTAATAATAGAAAATTGCTTGAGGAGTCATTATACCGCATTAAGAAGATTGAACTAAAACCTGAAACCGGCATGATTGAAAGTGAAGAGCATCAAAAGCCTCACAAACAAAAAATGATTTCATAAAAAGTGGTGGTTAGAAGTGAAAATTGGAATTATTGGAACGGGATATGTGGGATTAACTTCGGGCATTTGCTTTTCTGAACTGGGAAATCAAGTTATCTGTGCGGATATTAATCCTGACAAAATCGATTGCTTAAATGATGGGATTATTCCTATTTATGAACAAGGGTTAAAAGAGCTTGTAGATAAAAACTTAGAACTTGGAAGAATAAAGTTTACGACAGATATCTCACAAGTTGTTACTCAATCTGATATTATTTTCATTGCTGTTGGAACACCTGCTCTTCCAGATGGAAACGTAAACCTTTCATATGTATATAAGGCTGCTAAGGACATAGCCTCTTATATAAATAGTTATAAAATTATCGTGAATAAAAGTACTGTTCCTGTAGGAACTGCCGAGAATGTAAGGAATATAATTAAGAGTAATATGGAAGACAGATTAATCGAATTTGATGTTGCTTCAGTTCCTGAATTTCTTAAAGAAGGATCCGCAGTAGAAGATTTTATGAAGGCTGAAAGAGTTATTATAGGTGTAGATTCCGAAAGCGCGAAAAAATTATTACTTGATCTTCATAGCCCACTAAAAACACTTATTCAAGTAACGGATATAAGAAGTGCAGAATTAATCAAATATGCCGCTAACTCATTTTTAGCAATGAAAATTTCTTTTATTAATGAGATCGCTAATATAGCTGAATTAACTGGTGCTGATGTAAACGAGGTAGCTAAAGGGATAGGATCGGATTCGCGTATAGGCAAGCAATTTTTAAATGCTGGTATAGGATATGGCGGTTCGTGCTTTCCAAAGGATACAAAGGGTCTCATTAAAATAGCTGAACAAGTAGGGCATCACTTTAAATTGCTTGAAGAAGTAGTGAATATAAACGATTCACAGCATGAAAAAGTGATTCAAAAGCTGGTAGAGCTACACGGGAATCTGAATAATAAAATAGTATCATTATTAGGATTGAGTTTCAAACCGAAAACTAATGACATTAGGGATGCACCATCCATAAAGATTATTCATGATCTGCTTACTAGATATCCAGAGATCATAATCAGAGTATATGATCCCGTAGCCTTAAGTGTGGTGAAACAAGAAATCGGGGATATTGTACGTTATTGCTATTCAATTGAGGAAGCAGTATCTGAAAGCGATACTGCAGTTATTGTAACAGAATGGGAAGAGATTGTTTCATTTGGTTTCTCCAATTTCAAACGTCTATTAAGACAACCAATTGTATTAGATGGGAGAAATTGTTTTATTCCAAACGCTGCTTATGAGGCTGGAATTATATATTATAGTATTGGGAGAACAGTAAATATAACTCAGAATATTATTTGATATTTTCTGGGGATTGCCTTACTATGTGAAATGATGACAATAATTATCCATCACTAAAATATATTTTGAGAGGACTAATAAAAAATGAAGGGTATAATTTTAGCAGGCGGTACAGGTACTCGCTTATTTCCATTAACTAAAGTTACTAACAAGCATCTTCTTCCAGTTGGGAAATATCCAATGATTTTTCATGCGGTATATAAGCTCAAGCAAGCTGACATTCAAGATATCCTAATTGTTACTGGTAAAGATCACATGGGAGATGTCGTTAACTTACTTGGTAGTGGTGGAGAAATGGGTGTAACATTCACTTATAAAGTTCAAGACGAAGCTGGTGGAATCGCGCAAGCTCTTGATTTGGCTGAACAATTTGTGGGTGATGACCAAATGGTTGTTATTTTAGGTGATAATGTATTCGAAGATGATATTTCTCCTTTTGTTCACAATTTCCGAAATCAAATCACTGGTGCTAAAATATTACTTCAACAGGTACAGGACCCCCATCGTTTTGGTGTGGCTGAGTTGCAAGGGGAGCACATTGTCTCTATTGAAGAAAAACCTAAAGCACCTAAAAGCAATTACGCTGTAACAGGCATTTATATGTTCGATCATAGTGTGTTCGAGATTGTAAAAACTCTTGAGCCTTCGGCTCGCGGAGAGCTTGAGATTACTGATGTTAACAATGCATATATTGCAAATGAAACATTAACATATGATATTCTTCAAGGCTGGTGGACTGATGCAGGGACGCATCTTTCTCTAGCACGTGCTAATGAATTGGCTAAAGATATTTTTTTCGGTGAAGAATTTGGTAAACTGAAGCTCTAGTTAAAGGGGGGACATATTTATGAAGGTAATTCCTTTGAAACTTGAAGGTGCAAAAATCATTGAACCGGTAGTTCATGATGATCAACGTGGTTTTTTTATGGAAAGTTATAATGAGCAAATCATGAATGAAAATGGCATTACTCATGCATTTATCCAAGATAATCAGTCTTTATCTGTGGAGACTGGAGTGATTCGAGGGCTACACTATCAGCTAAATCCTAAGGCGCAAACGAAGTTGGTTCGTGTAATTTCAGGGGCCATCTATGATGTTGTTTTGGATATTCGAAAAACTTCCCCAACGTTCGGTCAATGGGTTGGGGTGATTTTGAGTGAGAATAACAAACGCCAGCTCTTGGTTCCTAAAGGTTTTGCACACGGGTTTTGTACAATCGTTCCCAATACACAAGTGCTATATAAGGTTGATGAATATTACTCTCCTGAAAATGATCGTGGAATTCTTTGGAATGATCCAGCTTTAGGTATTAACTGGCCTACTTCACTACCAATATTATCGGATAAAGATAAATGTCATCCACTCTTGAAAAATGCTGATATCTAACACACAGATTAAATCAAACAAAATTCATTGAATTATCATCAAAGTTTTATAACACGGATTGCAGGCCAATTGCAAAAGAGCTTGCAATCCAAAAAAAATATTTTAAAAACATTCTAAAGTTATTTAGATAAAATTGTGGGATGTTTTTTGGCTTTGTATAAAATCTAAGGATTCTTTTACGGAACCATATACATAGATTTTAATAAAATAACATCTTGCTTTTTATGTCTTTAGGAGTAAGAATAACAATTGAGTTTTATTAATGATTTTTCTTTACAGAGATGGGGTTAATATGAAAAAAATCAATCAATGGTGCTGGTTAATTTTAATTTTGTTTAGTTTTACAAGTATTTTTATATTTTCATATTATAAGCCATTTTCGGCAGATGATTATAATTATAGTAATATTACATGGACAAATCATAGATTGACCGGCATTAAAGACATTTTTACTTCTATGGAACTCTTGTATTTAAATTGGACTGGAAGAATCCCTGTTCAATTTATCATATCTCTTTTTCTATATATAGGTAAAGTTTTTTTTAGTTTCGCTAATGCTGCTATATATATTTCCTTAGCTTATTTACTTGCTGCTCATGCTCAAAAAAAATTGAAAGTTTCTTTATCTGCATTTATATTTGCTAGTGCTCTCATGTTATATTTTATTCCGGTTTTTTTTCAGACGGTTGTCTGGCTTTCTGGAAGTGTTAACTATATGTGGCCAACCACTATGCTAATACTATTCCTTTTATTTTATGAGAATCAACAATTCTACAATTGTTTTACCGAGAAAATAATTAGTTTTTCTTTAGTGAGTAATCACAAATTACTGGTACGAGTTATGTTTTTTTTCTTAGGTTTATTTGCGGGATGGGGTCAAGAAAATGTTGCATTTTTGGGTGCGGCCTTCCTTTTTTTATACCTGCTTGAGCGCTTGAAAAGCTTTAAAACGATAATTTTCGAAGGCATAATTGGTTTCATTATTGGGAGTGGACTATTGTTTTTAGCACCAGGGAATTTTAATCGAGCTCAAGCTGTTAATGGTAATTTAACTATTGATTTTACGAAAATTACAAATTTAATAAAATTTAATATATATCTTGTTGTAATAGCGGCTATTATTTTTTTAATATTACTTTTGTTTAATAGAAAATTACTTAAAGCAAACTACAAATATATATTAGCTCCATTTTTGTCACTTCTACCTTTGGTTATATTTCCGGATATACCCATAAGAAGTTCCTTCTGTTTTTCAATATTCTTAATGATATTTATCCTATCCAGTGTATTAGCAATATTAAAAATTAAACTCTTAAGAAGATTGATTTCGACTGCAATCACTTTATCTTTGTGTTTTACATTGATTTCAGTTGATGCATTTTATATCAATAATGTGAGACGTGACTTAGCAGATGAAGCTTTTTTGATTAATTATAATAAAGTTATGGGCAATAAAGATCCGATAATTTATCAATACAGTTTGCCTAAGTTAAAATACAATAGGTATTTTTACGAGCACGATCAGAATGTTAATGATCAAATAACTCCTTTTAGTAATGCAATTAGCAATCGATATTTTTCTAATTATTATGGTTTTAGTTCCGTAAGAGGAGTAAAACGTGGTGAAAAATTGCTTGTTTTGTCAACTAAATTTAAGGACACTAACATACAAGTAACTAGTGCTGATAAGGGAATTGTTATAAATGCTACATCTCCTTATAATATTGATCAAAGTGCATCAGACATAACCGAAAAGGAAATTCTTTTTGAAATTCCTGATGATTTAACTAATATACAAATTATTGTACCAGGGCCTGCTGAATTTGATTTAGCTAACATTAGTATTTACAGCATAGGGGGAACACAAGTATTGGCTCCAGAGTATATTATGCATAATGGGACAGGTATTGGGAATATATCTTTTAATAATATCAATAGTAAAGCAATCCATTTCAAAACATCTGAATATGCTTCAATAAAACTTACCTTACCAACATTGAATAATAAGTTGCTAACAGAATACCCTAAGTGATAGTGTTCTACGGAACCAAATTTTAAAAAAATGACAAATGTGGGTTTAAAACCGAAATCAACACTTGGTATAATTCAGCCTAGAGCTAGCTCATTAAATTTGGTATAATATCAAGCCAAGGTTTAGTAAATGATCATTCTAACTTGGCAGTAACTCCGTCAAACACCGAGTGTATTTTGAAGAACCAAGGGGCAAGGTGATTTTTAAATTTAGTATTTTAAGGGGCTACTAAATGAATAAAACCATTACAATATTGGTGCCTGCTTATAATGAAGAAGAGGTCCTTTATGAGTTATATCGAAGATTAATTAATGTTATTTCTGAAATACAAAAGTATAGTTTCGAGATACTGTTTGTAAATGATGGTAGTAAAGACAACACTATTGAGATTATTAAAATACTAAGGGAAGGGGACAAAAGTGTATCTTTTGTAGATCTCTCGAGGAACTTTGGAAAAGAAATTGCTATGATTGCCGGATTAGACTTCGCTAGAGGTGATGCAGTTATTATTATAGATGCAGATTTACAAGATCCTCCTGAACTAATACCTAAGATGATAGCCTATTGGGAGGAAGGGTATGAAGATGTTTATGCAAAACGTAGAAATCGATTAGGAGAAACATGGTTCAAGAAACGCACAGCAGATGTCTTTTATAAGTTGTTACAGAGGGTTACACGTATTCCCATTCAGCAAGATACCGGAGATTTTAGATTATTGGATAGACGTTGCGTAGAAGCTCTAAAACGTTTAAGAGAGACCCAAAGATTTACTAAGGGAATGTTTAGTTGGATTGGTTATAGTAAAAAAGAGATATTATTTGATAGAGATCCAAGATTAGCTGGTACTACAAAATGGAACTATTTTAAATTGTTGGACTTGGCAATTGAGGGGATAACATCCTTTACCACAAAGCCTTTGCGGTTATCTGCTACATTTGGATTTATAATTTCTATATGTGCCTTCTTATATATGCTCTGGGTAATTATAAAGACACTAATGTTTGGAGTGTCTGTTGCTGGTTATTCTTCTTTGATGACAGTAATTCTATTCATCGGAGGGATTCAATTAATTTCATTAGGAGTAATTGGTGAATATTTAGGAAGAGTATTTAATGAAACAAAAAATAGACCACTTTATTTTGTAAATGAATATAATAACGGTAAAATACTACCCGATCTTCATTATCTAGATCTTGAGGAACGAAAAGTACGATGATTCGAACAGAGATTATAAAATATGTTTTTTTTGGAGTTTGTACAACTTTAATTAATATAATTTCTTATATTATATTAATTAATTTAGTTGGGGCAGGTTTTAAAATTGCAACTTCTATAGCCTGGGTTATATCTGTAGTATTCGCCTTTATTGTTAATCAAAAGTATGTTTTTAACAACGGACAAAGTAAGTTTGGGGATTTATTTAAACAGCTAATTCTATTTGCGATCCTTCGTATCTTATCTTATTTTTTGGATTTATTAAGTATGGTGGCTCTGGTGGACTATGTTAAAATAGATGATATAATCTCTAAGGTTTTATCAAATATACTTGTTGTAATTACTAATTATTTCGCAAGTAAATTTATTGTATTTAAAAATAAGAAAAAATAGGCTTGGGAGGCTTGTATGAAACTTCTTGTCACCGGCGGGGCCGGATTTATTGGTAGTAACTTTGTATTATATATGCTGAAACAGCATCCAGATTACGAAATTGTGAATATAGATGCGCTTACGTATGCAGGTAACCTGGAAAATTTGAAGTCCATCGAAAAACATCCCAAGCATACCTTTGTGAAAGCGGATATCACCGACGCACAAGCGATTGACCAACTGATGCAGCAGGGAATTGATGTGGTGGTTAATTTTGCAGCGGAGTCACATGTGGATCGGAGTATTTTGGAACCGGAAGTGTTTGTGAAAACAAACGTATTAGGTACGCAAGTGCTACTGGACGCAGCCAAGAAATATAACGTGACCAAGTTTGTAC
>RCUE01000193.1_pt1 | contig 21303 bp, 24 predicted proteins | sample 2166111 | NCBI WGS metagenome assembly RCUE01 (sample SAMN09930795, study PRJNA488358) | compost metagenome | feature: garden; material: soil; isolation source: compost soil in phenylacetonitrile-enriched culture | place: Germany: Experimental Botanical Garden Goettingen | collected 2016-01-27 | reverse complement strand
AAAGCTTACCCGCTACCGCCGGTCTCTGTAATCTCATATGGAATTGGCTAAGGCTACACTCTTCTCATCTCAACTCTGCTCTGGCTAACTCTACTCTACTCAACTCTGCTACACACACTATATCTCATAGAATGTTACTTTGGCAACCATCAACTTCAAAAACGGGCGATTATTTCCCTTGGGAAGCCAGATCCGGTCTTAACATCTGTGCTCCGTTTAAATATACATGTTTCATTTCACGCTGAGATTTATCGGTATTCACCTGTACCATCAAACGGATGCACTTGGGCAAGCTACCAGCCACAGGAATTTCTAATGCACACATGAGTGGAACCATATCCCAGCCGTCAAGCTGACGGATGGCCATGGCTGGAAAGGCAGCATCCAGGTCATGGGTCACCGTTATCCATACATTACTAATATCGTCTGGCTGAATTTCATTGTAGGATACAATTTCCTCCAGCAGTTGGCTTGTTGCTTCCAAAATTTCGTTTGCTTCATTATTTGCAACGGTCGTCGCGCCACGAATACCACGATTGTACATCGTTACGCCTCCTCTTTTAACTGTTCAATGACTTCCCGGATGTAAGAGACGGAAATATCCTTCACAACCTCCACACGCCCAATACTGCGTGGGACAACGAAAGTAATGCTGCCTTCCTTGAACTTTTTGTCATGCATCATCGCTTCAAGCAGTCGATCTGTATCGAGATGTGATGGAAGAGAAGTCGGTAAGCGCAGCGAAGACAGCATCTCCTTCGTTTCGTTTACCAAAGAAGGATCTGCCCCCAGCTTCACACCCAGAAGTGCGGAGCCGACCATACCAATAGAAATGGCTTCCCCGTGTAAAAACTCACCATATCCCGCAATCGCTTCAATCGCATGACCAATCGTATGACCTAAGTTTAGAATAGCGCGCAAATCGTTTTCTCGTTCATCGCGCGACACGACTTCGGCTTTAATGGAACATCCCTTTTCCAGTCCATACTCCAGTGTCGCCGCATCCAGTGCGAGCAAATCCGTCGCTTGCTCACGGCACCACTGAGCGAAATCGGCATCCCAGATCAAGCCATGCTTGATCATTTCAGCTAGTCCCGCAGATACCTCGCGAGGAGGTAATGTTGACAACGTATCTACGTCATACAGTACGAGTTCCGGTTGGTGGAAGGCTCCTATCATATTTTTTGCCAAAGGATGATTGATGCCGACCTTACCACCCACGCTGCTGTCATGGGCAAGGATTGTAGTTGGAACCTGTACGAACTTGATGCCTCTCATAAAAGATGCCGCCACAAATCCAGCCAAATCACCCACCACACCACCACCAAGAGCGATAACGGCTGAATTCCGATCCAGGCCGCCCTCAATGGCTGCTGTTATAACCTGCTCAAATACAGCAAGCGACTTGGATGTTTCACCTGGTTTAACGACAAATGATACCGTTTTGTATCCCGACTCCTGAAGATTGCTCTCCAATGCTGCCAGGTAAAATCCCGCTACATTTTCGTCTGAAACAATCAATAATGGGCTTTTTTGTGCAATTCCTCGTTCCTTCAACGACTCTCCGGCCTGATGCAACAATCCACGTCCGATATGAATAGGATAAGAACGTTCGCCAAGCTGTACCGTCAGCGTACTCATCTTAGTACTGCTCCAATTGTTGTTCATAGGATGCAATATTCGCGCGGATTTCTTCAATTGAATCCCCGCCGAATTTCTCTAGCAAAGCTTTGGCTATTTCCCAAGCTACCACATGCTCCATGACTACGCTTGCCGCTGGTACCGCACATGCATCCGAACGCTCAACCTGTGCAGTGAACGCTTCCTTCGTATCAATGTCGACGCTTTGCAGCGGCTTATAGAGTGTAGGGATTGGCTTCATTACGCCACGAACCACCACGGGCATTCCGTTGGTCATGCCACCCTCAAAACCACCCAAACGATTCGTACGACGATGATACCCACGTTCCTCATCATACAGAATCTCATCATGCACCTGTGAACCGCGTAATTCTCCTGCTTCAAACCCGATGCCGATTTCAACACCTTTAAATGCATTGATCGACATGACTCCTTGTGCGATACGCGCATCCAGCTTCCGATCGTACTGTACATGACTGCCTAGACCAATCGGAACACCTTCCACGATACATTCCACTACCCCACCGACGGAGTCGCCTTCTTGCTTGATCAGGTCAATATATGCTTCCATTTTCTTCTCCGTTTCCGGATCGGTTACTCTCACCGAAGAAGCTTCTGTTACAGCAATCAGTTCATCAATCGGCAAATCGCGATAAGGAGCTTCGATTTCACCAATACGGATGACCTGACCTGCCACCTTGATTCCGAACTCAGCCAACAATTGACGAGCCAAACCGCCACATGCCACACGAATTGCTGTTTCACGTGCACTGGAGCGTTCCAACACGTTACGAAGATCCTTCAGGTTGTATTTCATTCCGCCATTCAAATCCGCATGGCCCGGACGTGGCCGATGAACCCGACGCTTCTCTTCATCACTACCTTCAATAGGCTCAATATTCATAATATTCTGCCAGTGCTTCCAATCGTTATTTTCCACAACTAGCGCAATTGGTGCACCTGTGGTATATCCGTGACGTACGCCACCGGCAATCTTCGCCGTATCTTTTTCAATCTGCATACGCCGCCCCCGTCCATATCCTTTCTGACGACGGTGCAACTGAAAATTCAATTCCTCAAAATCCAATTTTAAATTACTCGGCATACCCTCTACAATGGCAGTTAGCTGGGGACCATGCGTTTCCCCCGCGGTTAAATAACGTAAACTCATGACGCGTTCCCCCTTTAAACTGTTAAACTGTGCATCGCTAAAATCTTTAACTGTGCTTCATTATAGTATACGCACCTTTCTTTGACAAGAAAAGCCACGTGTATGCAGATAAACAAAAACACGCCTCTTAGCCAAAGGGGCTAAAGGACGTGCTTTGCTAATAAGCCAACCATCAATTACTCAAAGATATAAATAAGTTCCTATAAAACTTTGGATGATGTATGCAGGCTTATGCTTTTTTGCGATAAAAAAAGGTTTCCGTCGATTCCAGACCATATTGGTTAGGAGAAAAGATTTGCTCTGTGCTACCGACAAACAATACTCCGCCGGGACGAAGACTGGCTGCAAACTTTTGATACAACGTATGTTTGGCCTCTTCTGTAAAATAAATCATTACATTTCGACAGATAATGAGATCATAGCCATCCTCAAACCGATCCAGCAGCAAGTTTTGCTTTTGAAATTTCACGGCTTGTTTCAAACGGTCATCAATTCGATACATCGCACCATCCGGCTTAAAATATTTGCTAGCTACCTGCTCAGGCACATCCTTGAGCGAACGCTCCAAATATTTGCCTTCCTTGGCTTTTGCCAATGCACCATCATCAATGTCGGAAGCCGTAATGGAGCAATTCCCCAAAATCCCTTTACCGTCGAGAACCATAGCCAAGCTATAAGGCTCTTCACCAGTCGAGCAGGCCGCACTCCACAGCTTAAGCTTCTGCTTTCCCATAAGCAGCTGTGGCAAGATTGTATCTCGCAGCACTTCCCACCGATTGGGATTACGCCAAAATTCCGAAACATTGATCGTCATCCGATCCAGAAATTCATAGAATAGAGGTTTTTCCTTCATCATGGCATCATAAAAAGAAACAAAACTGGGAAACCCGTTTTTGTTGCGAAGCGTAGTTAACCGCCTTTTCATCTGTGCTTCTTTGTATTGTGCAAGATCAATACCTGTGCTGTCCTTGATTTTGCGGATAAACGCTGTGTAATCGGGGTCCGTCTGACCCAGTTCCATATCCGTCATGCTACCATCCTTCTTCATACGTAATTAAACTTACACCCAGGTCGCCACACTTTTTTCATACCGAACGGATTCTTCCGGCATGAAAAAATTTGCAATCTCGCGCTCTGCGCTCTCCGGTGAATCTGAACCATGAATGAGGTTAAACGGTGTATGTGCTGCAAAGTCTCCACGAATTGTGCCCGGAAGAGCTTCGGTTACTTGTGTTTTACCAATCAACAAGCGGGAAAGCGTAACGATGTTATCCCCTTCCCATACCATAGCAAACACAGGGCCTGATGTGATAAAACCTACAAGCTCTTCAAAAAAAGGCTTGCCCACATGCTCCGCATAATGCCGTTCTGCTTGTTCTCTAGATACCTGCACAAGCTTGCCAGCCGCCATTTTGAAGCCCTTGTCTTCCAAACGACTGACAATACGTCCCATCAGTCCGCGTTGTACACCATCCGGTTTAACCATCAAAAACGTACGATCCATCGGCTCACTCCCAATCCTATCTAATGTATTTATACAGTACTAATCTGTATTGTAACAGAAAGATTGGAAACGGTTAAAGTATTTTGTCACAGCAAACCTAAAATACAACTTTAGTAGGAGCGTCGTGTTACAAAATGAGCAATATCGCGCAGCGTCTTTTTTGTTTTGACATCTGGTAGTAAGTCCAGCGCGTTCAGCGCTTTATTAATATATCGGTCGGCGAGAATTTCAGCTTTAGTGATTCCTTCACTTTTTTTGATCATATCCACCGCTTTACGGGCGTCTCCCTGCCCGTCCCCATCCTGAATCCGCCGGATTTCAGCCAGCAGATCGTCCCGCAGTTCGGGTTGTTCAAGCGCATAAATGACCGGAAGCGTAATATTGCCCTGTCTCATATCGCTGCCTGGCGGCTTGCCGATCTTTTTTTCTGTTCCACACAGATCAAGCAAGTCATCCTGAATTTGAAAAGCCATACCTACGTTATAGCCATAGGTGTACAACAGAGAGTTGACTCTTTCCCGTGCTCCAGCAGCCATAGCTCCCAACTGGCAACTGACCGCAATCAACAAAGCCGTTTTGCGCCGTATGCGCAGTAAATAATTGCGCACACTCTGATCCACATTAAAAAAATCACGTATTTGTTCCATTTCACCAATTGACATCTGTACCAACGCCTTAGACAGCACCCGGTGAATATCGGGATTCGGCAGTCCAGCAGCAATAGATAGTGCGCGTGCATATATGTAGTCTCCGGTGTACATAGCCACCCGATTGTCCCATTTGGACTTCACGGTGGGTTGACCGCGTCTCATTTCCGCATCGTCAATCACATCGTCGTGAACGAGAGAGGCAGAATGAATCAGTTCCAGAGGTACCGCTATACGCTTGAGCTTGTCCAGATCATATTCTCCAAACTTGCCTCCCAGCAATACAAATACGGGACGCAAACGCTTGCCCCCTGCTTTAAGCAGATGAAGCGACGTATCATTAATCAACGGCTCCGTACTATCGATACTGCGGTACAACTCTTCTTCTATAAAGTTCATATCCTTCTTTAATAAACCGAACAAATCCAATCGTTTCATTCTTTCACCCGTGTCAGCGTATTGTCACTCCAGAGAAGCGGCTTTACTCGTCGGTCAAGCAGCCCCAGTTCATGCGCATACTGAAAATAAAGCTCTAAACCTTGTTGTTGCTTCTCTCCAAAATCATAACACAGATTCGTAAAGTAGCGCTCCCAATAATCTTCCGAACCTCCAATTTCCTTGCAAGCTTCAGAAATAACAGGTGCCAGGTCAGACAGACTACGCTGCTTGCTTATGCGGAACGCACTCGCAATTTCAGCCACCGTAGCGGGATTCTGAGCAGCAACAGCACGTCGAACTGCCCATACAGCAAATGTCATGCTGTAGCCCGTCCAGCGTTTCCACTCTTCCCCGAGGTCGGTTACATACAGGCCTTCACTTCGCCAGGACGCCTTGATCGCGTGATCTCCAATCAGCAGCCCTGCATCTGCCTGTTCCAGCATCAAATCAAGATCTGGTTCACAGTCAAAGTAAGTAGGCTGGCCTTCCCATGCCTTTTGCATCAAAATTTTCAACAAGTTTACCGATGTAGCTGAAGTATTCGTCAGTGCAATGGTGCCATTAATGATTTCATTTAGCGGCTTGCGTGAAAATAGTAAAATGGATTGGACTGGACCGTCTGCACTGACGGATAAATCCGGCAACAACAGCATTTCCTCAGCACCTGATGCATACGCAAAGGAGGACATCGCACTCATATCCAAACTCCCATTTAGCATGCCTCGATTCAATTCAGCCGGAACTTTGGAAACCATCTCCGCCGAATGGAGAAGCTCCGAAGGATTAAAGTAATGAAAAATAGGCCAAGCGTTTGTATATTTAATTTTTCCGATTGTGATTGTCTTGGTGTCCGGTGTCGGCATCGGAATCCCCCCATCTCGTAAACAGTTGATGTTCTATACGCAAGCTGTCCAATACTTTGCCTACGAGGAACAGCACAATATCATCCAGCGTCTTCGGATGAAAGTAAAAAGCCGGCATGGCCGGAATCATTTTGACGCCAAGTCTCGCAAGCTTAAGCATGTTTTCCAAATGAATGGCATGTAGAGGCGTCTCACGAGGTACAAGGATCAGCGGACGACCTTCCTTCATCATCACGTCCGCTGCCCTCGCCATGAGATTGTCGGACGAACCGTGTGCTACTGCTGACAACGTCCCCATCGAGCATGGCATGATAATCATCGCATCCACCAAATAAGAGCCGCTCGCAATCGAAGCTCCAATATCTGTGAACGGATGGTATACAAGAGAACCGGGACGGCCTCCGAATTGTTCATTCAAAGCCCCTTCCCGGTCAGTTACATTCCAGCCCAACTCCTCTTTCAACACCCGCCAGCCAGCATTAGACACGATCAGGTGAACTGTGTATTGCAAGTCCAGCAGAGTCTCTACCAGTCGCACACCATAAATGCTTCCGCTCGCGCCTGTAATGCCAATAACGATTCGTTTGCCTTGATGTTCGCTCACCTGATTATTCATTAGTATTAACGCACCACCAAATCAATCAGTGTAAAGGCAAATACGACAGTGCTAAGTACACCGTTCATAGTAAAGAATGCCGTCTGCAAACGACTCAAATCTTTTGGAGATACGATATAGTGCTCATAAAATAAAATAATGTACGAAATAATCATGCCCGCCAGATACCACCAGCTTAAATCTGCAATAAAGAACAGTACAATAAATCCGATCGCCGTAATGACGTGAAATGCCCGAGCGATGTTCAATGCACCTGCTACACCAAAACGGGCAGGAATAGAATAAACTCCTTCGTTTTGGTCAAAATCTATATCCTGACAAGCATAAATAACATCAAATCCAGCCGTCCAAAATGCGATCGTTAGATACAGAACGATAGCGGTCAAATCTATTTGTCCCGTTACTGCAACCCACGCGCCTAGTGGCGCCAAACCAATGGTCAGACCAAGTACAATATGGCAAAGCCAAGTGAAACGCTTGGTGTAAGAGTAAAAAACGAGCATAAAAAAGGCCAGCGGGAACAGCTTGAACGCCAGCGGACTTAACTTGAATGAGGCCCAGAATAACAACAACAAGCTAACGATGATGAAAATTACCACTTCGCTCGATTTGAGCAGCCCTGCCGGGATGGCGCGTCCTGCTGTACGCGGATTTTTCCCGTCAATTACACGGTCAATCATACGATTGAAGCCGAAGGCTGCGCTACGAGCGCCAACCATAGCCAACAAAATCCAACCAATCTGCGGCCATGAGGGAAGGTTGTCCGTCACGACAACTGACCCCAATACAGCCCCCATAAATGCAAATGGGAGCGCAAATAAGGTATGTTCAATTTTAATCATTTCCAAAAAAATAGCAATTTTCTTAAACATGCAGACTCTCCTTGATTCCAATATGCAATGCCGCAATGCCTCCGGTGAGAGAATGAGCCTGAACATCCTTTAATCCGACTTCACGAAAGATGTCAGCCAGTTCATCCCTTCCTGGAAAAAGCGCCAACGAATCAGGGAGCCATTTGTACTGCTCATAACGTTTGGCGAACAATTTGCCGAGCATGGGCAAGATGTGTTGAAAATATGCGTAGTAAATTCCCTTGAACGGCTGCCAAGTAGGTTTGGACAACTCCAGACATACGACCTGCCCACCAGGCTTAACGACTCGTTGCATTTCCTGCAACACGCGGCGCAGATCAGGCACGTTGCGAAGACCGAAACCAATCGTCGCATAATCAAATGAATTGTCTTCAAAAGGTAGATCCATCGCGTTGCCTTGAACAAGCTTGATTTGCTTTTCACGGGATTCTGATGTAATCTTTCGCTCGCCAACATTTAGCATGTTCTGGCTAAAATCCAGTCCTACGATGTGACCACTTTCACTTGCACGCGCCATCGCAAGCGTCCAGTCACATGTGCCACAGCAGAGATCGATTGCCGTATCGCCGCGATGCATGTTCATTTTTTTCATCGTAAATTTCCGCCAAGCCTTATGTCTGCGAAAGCTCAGTATATCGTTCATCAAATCGTATTTACCTGCTATGCTTTCAAACACGCCATGAACGAATTGCTCTTTCGGCTTGGTGTCGCTTGATCCCATCACGTTCACCTAACCTTCCCTCACAACTGGGTGCGGACTATTTAGCAGCTTTAGGAAAGGCTCAAGCATGCGTTCAAATTCCTCGATCCCTGTATTTTGATCATCTGACAGGATCTGCCGGATGTGTGTAACAGCCGTGCGAAGCTTGTCCAGTATCGCATCCTCGGCTTTGTATTTCAGAACAAGCTTACGCCATGCTTCAGTGTCAGTACCACTCTCTGAAAGCAACGCTTGCTCGTTCCGGTCCCCGTTACCATAAATATGCCAGAACATATATCCGAAACGGGACTTGTCCGGTTCTGTCCGCTTGCCCCATTCCTCCACCAAGGTATCACAGAGGGCAAATTTGTTGAGAAGCTGCTTCCAAATTTCCTGATCCTGTTCTGCTACAAGTGAAGTGAATGATAAAAAAAGCTCCTTTTTGAAACGAACCATCTGAGTTAAATACTGAGTTGCATCCAGGCGGAATTGCTTCATTCCCCAGTACAGACTCATTTTCCCTGCGTTCACTTCACATACAGCATCACTCAGCTTCGAAATGGCCGTAATGCGGCCTGCCAGTGCAAGCAGCTGATAAAAACGACTGCTAAAATAGTCCCCAGCTAACACTTTCAGCTGTCTGGAACGCATCTCCTCCGGGCTCCGTATACCGGATAAAGTATCAATCATATCATGCGTATCCAGCCCCATCTGCACAAGTGAGGTTACCAATGCGTACAGTTCGTCCTCACTGGCATGCAGCTCCTGCGCATTCCGGTTCAAAAACACAAACATCAAACGGGTACGGCTGTCAGGAAAAGCCGGCATTTCCGTATGTTGTTGAATCATGTCGTATTCCACATATTTCCTTGCTAATTGGGGTACGCGATACGGTTTCATCCTAAGCCTCCGAGACATGACTTTCTGCTATACTCAAATAATTGCAATGCCTTATATTATATCACAATTTAAAATGATTCGCGACTAAAGTACTGTAGGTCCAGCGGTAGAAAACATCTAGTTTGTATATACACCGCTAAACCTGTTTTGCCACATGGGCGTTACTGTAATGCGGAAACGAGATTTCAAATCTTCTGGCAGTTCAGCGCCTTCGCGATTTCTAAGTTGTTCCAGTGCCTCGTTCGTCCACTCGTTCCGGCGTATATCGGATGCTAGCAGCAAATGGCGTTCTCCTGACCATTCGTCCTCTGTCACCACCCGCAACAGCAATTGCCGTACATTCGACGTTCCGTAGAAGCTAAAGGCGGCAAGCTCCGCCATGTTTTGATAAATCTCCAGTGGCGTAGTTTCTTCCTTGGACAGCTTAACATCCAGGGTCAGGACTGAATGTTCCCAGCTTACACTTGCAATCGGTGTGGTTAATGGAAGCTCATTCAGTGTATCTACCAGATTGTCATCCGTCAGCAGTACTCGTTGCTGGGGCGAAATTGTCGCCTGTGTTTCACGAACTGCTGCGGTACCCGAGTCCAGCATCTGTAAGGACGGCAGCAATATTGCTGCTGCGGTGGTTATGAGAATGGAACCACCGAGTACAGTCCAAGGTTTCATCAGAGCCTCCCCTGACCCCTACCCCATAATGTGGGTTTGCTACGGTAAAGGTCCTCACTCTCATTGTACAACAAAAAAAAGCAGGCTATGCCTGCATTTTACTCCTCTGTATCTACAACCCCGTGCTTGGTCATCACAACGGCCTTGCCGCGGATTTTGATGGCAGAAGTATGATCCGTAAATTGGACGATCATTACCTCACCCTTGTCCAATTTTTCTGAATGATGCAGGCGTGTATCCTGACCTCTGGTCAGACCAAAAACCTGACATCCGTTGCTTTTTGCTTTAATTACGACGTACTCACTGCTGCCCGTCACGTTATCTTCCATGTTCTTTTCCTCCCTGAGAGCCGAAACTATATTTTTATGATGGAGATTTAAGATTGTTTTGTCAACTACATGCTTTCCACGCTGCCTGCAACAAATAGTGCTTCCTGTGCCATACTATCTGTGCAATCCCATCTATTAACGAAAGGAACGGATCTGATGGAAAACTATCGTCCCGCCAATCTCAGTCCTGCACAGATTGAGCAGCTTCAACGGATAGAACATGAATTTGCCGAGCTGACAGGTGAACCCCTGGTGTTGATCGCTTATGCCTCCCGAAACGGCAGGACAACTTCCTCTTCTTCAGTCCATGGCACACTACCACAAAGTAAATAGGACAAAAAGAAAGGGCCGTGAATCAAATTCACGGTCCTTTCAGCGCATTGGGAATATGTAAGAAATCTTATTTAATTCCGTCTTTGAGCGCTTTACCCGGTTTGAATGCCGGAATTTTGCTCGCAGGGATTTCGATTTCTTCTCCTGTTTGCGGGTTACGTCCTTTACGTGCGGAACGTTCACGAACCTCAAAGTTCCCGAAACCTACCAGTTGCACTTTATCTCCGCTTTGCAGCGCTCCAGAGATCGCCTCAAATACTGCATCGATTGCTTTGGTTACGTCCTTCTTGGACAATTCAGTGCTTTCAGAAACCTGATTGATCAAATCCGTTTTATTCAACATATTCACCTCCCAATTCAAGTGTAGTCCAGCATTAAGGTTATCGGTGTTCTCCACCGATAATGAAGTCGCCTGTATAAAATAACCCGGGCGGCATACTGCCTTCCATAATGTTATCATCTGTTTCCGTTTCGTCGTTAAATATACATATAATATACCTAACCACCGCCATATAGGCCGAAACTGGCGTTTTATGGCACCCTTCTTGCGTGGAACAAGGTTTATAGTAATACAGTCGACAGACAATTTCAAGTACGACGACGGTTCAGCACGTAAAAAGTAACAGCCAGCGCAAGCACCAGCACTACTCCTTTGACAATGTCATGGGCAAAATATTGCACATTCATCATGGTCAGTCCATTAACCAATACGCCGATCAACACCGCACCAATAAATGTACCAATAACATTGGGTTTACCCGCTCCAAACACTGAAAAGCCGACGAATACTGCAGCTACCGCCTCCATGAGCAAGGGAGAGCCAGCGTCAATTTGACCCGAGCCTACACGCGAAGCATACAAAATACCAGCAATTGCCGCAAATACGCCTGAAGCAATATAGGCCAGTGTACGGACTTTTTTTACCCGTATACCCGACAGACGAGCAGCCTCCTCATTCCCGCCAGTTACATACATTTGACGCCCGTGCTTCGTATAGGTCAAGAAAACATGCACCGCTGCCACAGCTAGCAACAGTAAAATAACAGAAATCGGGATACCCAACCATTTACCTTGACCTAGTAAAAGAAATGCTGAAGATATCTCGCCTGGGGCCTTGCTGCCATCAGGAAACTGCATATGATTGTAGATGGTATAGCCCTGCGCGTACGTTTGATGAACCCCGCTTACAATATACATAATGGCTAGAGTTGCGAGCAAATCGGGGATACGCAGTTTAATAATCAAAAGTGAATTTAATAGTCCAACCAAAGCTCCAACAACCAGAGCCACAATAATGACCACTGCAACAGGCTGTTCATACCAGACCATCAACGAAGCTGAGACGACTGTCGTCAAAGATACCGTTGCACCAACCGACAGGTCAAAACCGTCCACGATAAGTGACAATGTCACACCAATGGCTACAAAAGTTACAATCGCAATTGAGCCAAGAATATCCATTAAATTATCATACGTCCAAAAATAAGGTAAGGTGGCTGAGAAAAACGCCAACACACCTATAATGACCACTACAGCACCGTAACGAAACGAGACATTTAACCATTTTTCCTTCATGAATGCACCTCTTCACCACCGCTGGCGTACAACAGAAGCTGTTCCTGTTCGACTTCGCCTCGCGCAAATTCCCTTATTATTTTCCCGTCATACATGACTGCTATCCGATCACCAATGCCAATACCTTCTGCAAATTCACAGGTTAGATAAATGATTGCTTTTCCTTGTGCTGCCAATTCTCCAATGATACGGAAAATATCGCTTTTTGCCCCTATATCTACACCCTTGGTTGGTTCGTCAAAAACAAAGACATCCGCTCCAGAATGAAGCCATTTTCCTATCGCAACCTTTTGTTGATTCCCACCGCTCAAATACTTAACATGCTGGCGCAGTGAAGGCGTCTTAATACCAAGAGAGGCGGCAACCTCATTACCGTTATTACGTTCTTTATGCCGACTAATGAAACCAAGAACACTCAGCTTGCCCAAGAGCGGAAGGCTAAGGTTTCGTTCCACGCTTTCCTCAATCAAGACCCCCTGCTTACGCCGCTCCTCGGGTATGGACACAATTCCTTGAGCTACCGCGTCCGCTGGCTCACGCAAACGAATGCAGCGACCCTTGAAGGTCAGTTCCCCCACATCTGGCTTGTCTGCCCCTGTAAGAAGTCGTGACAGCTCCGTCTTGCCCGCACCGACCAAACCCACAATAGACAGAATTTCGCCGCGTCTGACCTGCAAATCAACACCGTGAACCCGCAATCCCTTTCGGAGCCCTCTTGCTTCCAATACTGTTTCACCAATAAGCACCTCTGTTTTCGGAAATTCCTCATCAAATGTTTTCCCAAGCATATACGTGACAATGTCGCCTACATTTAAATCAGAAGCAGGTCCCGAGAAAACGCGCTCACCATCACGCATTACCGTAACACGGTCACTGTGCTCGATGACCTCCGGCAATCGGTGAGTGATAAGAATACATGCTACTCCCTCATCCTTGAGGGTATGAATGGTACGGAACAAACGTCGCGTTTCTTCCTCGCTCAGCGGTGCCGTTGGCTCATCAAAAATGATAGTATTCGCCTGCTGTGTCAGAATCCGTGCGATGAGTACAAGCTGTTTTTCTGCTAACGTCAATTCAGACACGTATCGTCGTACATCTATATCAACCTCCAGACGCGCTAATACCTCACGTGCTCGTCTGCGCATGGACGCTGGTGCAACCCACCACCGACCATCAAGTGCAGACAAATCGTCCATTAAAATGTTTTCAGCGACGGTTAACTGAGGCACAAGTGCTGAATCGACTTCTTGATACACACAGTGAATTCCGGCTCTTTTGGCTTCCCACGGTGAACTAATAATCAGTTCCTTGCCATCCACAACGATCGCTCCCTGATCGAAACGATACGCACCGGACAAGATTTTCATTAATGTGCTTTTCCCTGCCCCGTTGGCACCGAGCAGAGCGTGAATTTCGCCACCCTGAACCGTAAAATCCACAGCTCGCAGCGCATCTACACCAGCAAACCGTTTGCTGATGTTCTTCATCTCCAATGTATATACTGGTGAACTCATGGTGCCCCCTCATTCCCGCTTATGATAAAAGCGCGCCGAAGCGCGCTATTGCATTTGCGTTATGAATCAATTTATTTGGACGTTTCATATTCCTTCATCCAATCCTTGTAACCCTGCTCACTCTTGCCCCATCCTTTCACATATTGAGACAACTCGGATGTGGAAATTTGCTTATCTGGCAACTCTTCGCGCTGCACATATACTGCCTTCAGCACAACTTTCTCCTCAGGGTTATCCCCATGCAACTTTTGGTATGCATAGCGCACTTGTACACGTCCAATATCTGTTGGATCGACGGCTGCTGAAGCCACCCACGGGTTTTTCGGGTCCTGAATCATTTGCAAATCTTCATCACTCATATCAATCCCGTAAACTTTAATTTCCGTCCGCCCAGCTTGTTGTATCGCCCGAGCTGCACCTTTGGCAAATTCATCCCAAGCCGCCCAAACTGCCGTAATTTCGCCCTTAGGATATTGCTTTAGCACAGCTTCCATTTTGGCTTGCGTATCCAAAGCAGGATTCTGAGCCGAACCAAAAGTTGCAATCTCTTTAATATCTGGATTGGATTTCAAAAATGCATCATAAGCAACCTGACGGCGCTCCATTGGCGCAAACCCTGCAACCCATACCTTCACAATATTTCCTTTGCCACCGATATCCTTTTTCATTTGCTCCAGCGTCAGTTCGGCCATGCTTTGATCATCCTGTGAAAGCACTACCGCGCCCGGAACATTGACCGCAGCATCGAACACGATAACCGGAATATTGCGGGAAATTGCTTTTTTAAGTCCTGGCTCCAGCAATGCGTCACCGTGATCAGTCAAAATGACATCAAATTGCTGGTTAATCGCACTATCTAGCAAGGAAGCCATTTTTGCCTTATCGTTATTTGCAACAAACTTGGTCAGCGTACCGTCAAATTTCTTAACCTCATCTTCCACACCTTGAACATACTGCTGCGAAAACGTACCTGTGTTAAACTCCATGATCAAAGCAACCCGTTTACCCTTTAGATTCGAACTATCTGTTTTTCCGTCTCCTGTATTCGTTCCTGCAGTGCTTGTCCCTTGAGCGCCGCTCTCTGTTTTCGGCGCGCCACATGCTGTGACCAGCAGAATCAGCACCAGTAGCATAATGGCTCCCAGCCCTAGCTTTTTGTTTTTTTGGAGCCCTTTTTGGATATACATGATTTGTCTCCCCCTCGTTCCATCCACTAATATGTTTCAAATTTGATACTTAATATATCGCGTTAAACCAAGTATGTAAATATGTTTTATTAAATATAGAAAAATTCGCGATCTCTCATGGCAAAAAACTACAAATCCCATAAAAAAAATACCGCAAAGAGCAGTCAGCCCTCTACGGTATTTCACTTACACATTTTTGGTAATGGATTAGCCTTAAAGAATTATAGCAATAAGACCACCAGAACCTTCATTGATAATGCGACCCAGCGTTTCCTGCAGCTTATAGCGTGCATTGTCCGGCATCATCGCAATCTTGCCTTGAATACCTTCACGCACAATAGAATGCAGCGAACGCCCGAAAATGTCAGATTCCCAAATTTTGATTGGATCATTCTCAAAATCTTGCATCAGGTAACGCACGAGTTCCTCACTCTGCTTCTCTGTTCCGATAATCGGAGCAAATTCTGATTCCACATCGACACGGATCATGTGAATGGAAGGGGCTGTCGCTTTAAGCCTCACTCCAAATCTTGTACCCTGTCGAATCAACTGCGGTTCGTCCAGTGCCATCTCAGCCAGTGACGGAGCAGCAATACCATATCCTGTTGTCTTGACCATTTCCAGAGCCTCGGCAAAACGGTCATATTCGCGTTTAGCGTGGGCAAAATCCTGCATCATCTGCAGCAAATGATCCTTGCCGCGAATCTCTACCCCGACGACTTCAACCAAAATCTGGTCATACAGTTCATCAGGCGCATACAAATCAATTTCCGCGACGCCCTGCCCCATATTCATTCCGCTTAATCCGGCCCTGTCGATGAACTCATACTCCATAAACTGGCCAACCACCCGATCTACATCACGCAGGCGCCGAATATCTTTAACCGTATCACGAACGGAATTTTCATAGTTGCTACGCAACCAGTGATTTTCGTTCAATACCATAACCCAGCTCGGCAGGTTCACATTCACCTCATGCACCGGGAATTCATACAATACTTCACGAAGTACACCCGTAACATCATCTTCCGTCATGGTTGCCGCGCTGAGTGTCATGACTGGAATATCGTACTTGGCAGCCAGTTCACTGCGGAGTTGAAGTGTTTCATCACTGCGTGGATGCGTGGAGTTGATAACCAGAACAAATGGCTTGCCAACTTCCTTCAACTCTTCAATGACGCGTTCCTCCGACTCTACATAAGAGCTACGCGGGATTTCAGCAATGGTGCCGTCTGTAGTGACGACCACACCGAGTGTCGAATGTTCTTGAATAACCTTACGTGTACCAATTTCTGCCGCTTCCTGAAAAGGAATGGGTTCTTCAAACCATGGTGTAGAGATCATTCTTGGACCATTTTCATCCTCGTAGCCTTTTGCACCTTCTACTGCGTATCCTACACAGTCAACCAGACGTACATTCACGTCCAGTCCTTCCGTTACTTTGATCTGGACGGCATTATTCGGTACGAATTTAGGCTCCGTCGTCATGATCGTCTTGCCTGCCGCACTTTGCGGCAACTCGTCTACGGCGCGGGCACGGTCCGCCTCACTTGTAATGTTTGGCAGAACAATCGTCTCCATAAACCGCTTGATAAACGTTGATTTTCCTGTTCGGACTGCGCCGACGACCCCAAGATAAATGTCTCCTCCGGTACGTTCGGCAATGTCTTTAAAAATGTCCACTTTCTCCAATGAAATCCCCTCCTCAAAAGTCTCCGAAGGAAAAATGCTTAAAGAGCATCCGCTTCGTGTTCAACCAACTGCTTGATCCCAGATGCGGCAGAACAGCCTTTAAAATGCCCGGAAGTCGTCCGCCGCCGAGATTCAGGAGACTGATGGAATCGGCGAAACGGCGTAAACTCGTACATGCATTTGGACTGATACCATCATATGTATCCCCTCCGTAAAATATGTTTAGTTTTTTGAAAAATAGATTACGACAGAGCGATCATTGCAGAAACGATATTTTACGTTTGGGTCCACTCACCTAATATATGCGGGGCAGGGCTCTCCCATGACTTCGTCGCTAGACTAAATAAAAAAGGATGTTTCTCCTGACCGTTTAGAGTCGTCGGAAACATCCTTTTTCTATTCTCCTGATATAATCGGCATTACCACAGTTCATCATCCAGCGCCTGACGCTCCAGTTGCCGTCTGATAGCCGCCTTGAGCCTATCCTCCGGTATGGTTACCTCCATATCGCCTTGGACACGTGCCTGGCAGGATAAGCGCATTCCTTCATCCAGTAAAGGCCCCAGCTTACGCTGCTCTGCATCGCTGGGTTGGTCTGCGAATTCAGCCCATTCCGGTGATATTTGTACCTTACACATCAGACAGGCTGCTTTTCCGTCACAACGAGTGGGGATATATACACCCGCTTTACGAGCAGCCTGAAGCAATGACGTACCCTGACCGACCTGTACGCGCCTACCTGACGGCCTAAACGTAATCTGCACATTCATGAATGGTCCTCCAGTTGTCTTTCTCCTAACACACACAACTTATACTTCATTGCCCATCTGGATGACGGAGTGCAACTCTGGCCAAGGCAGAAGTTCTACAAGCTTGTCCAATTGCTCCTCATTCCAAATATTACTGACTAGTAGCTGCTTCAGTACAATGATATGACGTCGCGGGTCGCGCTTCATGACTTCTGCAATCGCTTTATATCGGTCGGGTCGATTTCGCAATATATTGAATAAAAGTTCATGACTGAGCGGCATCAGACGCAGTGAAGCACTCCCCAGCTCAAGCTGAACACCAGCCGACCAAAGTAGTCGCTCGATCTCTAAGCGGTATAACGCTCCGTCACATAATACTTCAAATCCCCCCACCAACTCGACTGGAAATCCCTCCAGATCATAGTGGCTCAGCAATGAAACGTAAGAGCCGCTACGATCAACCTGCTGTCGATCTATACTTATACCTAGGGGGTGCGCATGAAGTTGCTTTGCTGCATGAATATCCGCATAAATATCAATGTCCCGAGGCAGGCGATCCAGTTCAACTTCATGTACAAGTAGTGAACAACTCCCGCCTAGCATCCACGGAACCGACACTGTTGACCAGTTCTCAGCCAAGCTACTCAGCGCAACTGCCAGATTGTGAGGAAGCCTGTCTACTAACACCGATGATATTGCCTCCTTCAACATTGTTTCCTCCTTTGCTGTCTTTCCTTCCGTTTCCTGATGGGCATCATTATAACATGTTCGACAGGGCAGTTCGATATTTTGTGTACTGTAAAAGCGGTTACCCACTCCAAAATATAAAAAAACCGCGAACCTTCCCGGTCCACGGTGAATAATACTAACTGGCGTGCGACCAGCGGTCTATTTTTTCATCATCATTTTCATCAACGCTTCCATATTGGAAGGATTCATTCCGCTCTTTTTGACGGCACCAACAATATCCCTTACTGTATCTTCCGACACCGGAATGTTGGCCATCGCAGACACTTGCTTGATAAGCTGACGCAGTTGCGCTTCGCTTTGAAGCGTGTCCGCCTTTACCGTGCCTGCCAGCTTTTTCACTGCATTTTCGGATATGTTTTTGCCGCCTTTTTTGTTAATGGCCTTCAATGCATCTTTCGGAAAGTTTTTATTCATAATCTCCCCTCCTCCGCCATTGCTCAACTCAGTCTATGAGTGGCGGAGACAAAAGGTGATTAAGCGTACATAAGACATGCCAAACGCCTAACTAAAAAAGGCTATCTCATTATAGAAAAAATCTACCATGAGACAGCCTTTATATTATTAAAGCTCATCTGAGCCTTTAAGAATGCCATTGCTCCCAAGTCTGAAGTGGCATGACTTCCATCTCGGTCTTAGGGTCGCGACCCATCAGCGCCTCAACGGCCTTACGGACGTCACGTCCTTCAAACAGTACTCCATACAGTACCTCTGTAATAGGCATCTGAACACCTAATTTTTGAGAGATGGCGTATGCCGCTTTTGTCGTTCGAATCCCCTCTACGACCATGCCCATAGATTCCAGCACATCATCAAGCTGTTGGCCCTGTCCTAATAGTGACCCTGCACGCCAGTTGCGACTGTGACGGCTCGTTGCCGTGACCACTAGATCGCCAATACCAGCTAGGCCGGCAAAGGTTAATGGATTAGCCCCCATCTCAACTCCGGCACGGGTAATTTCAGCCAACCCACGGGTCAATAAAGCTGCTTTGGCATTATCACCGAAACCAAGCCCATCTGACATTCCCGCACCCAATGCGATAATGTTTTTTAGCGCCCCGGACAGTTCCACACCGAGCAAATCGCGGTTTGTATAGACACGGAAGTAGGAGTTCATGAACAGCCCCTGAGCAGCCTGTGCAGCCTGCTCATTGGAGGAAGCTACAACGACCGTTGTAGGACATTTCCTCACCACTTCTTCCGCATGACTCGGACCAGACAGCACGGCAATATCGCCCTCCGCGACTTCCAGTTCTTCCGAGATCACCGTGGACATACGTTTAAGCGTTTCTGTTTCAAAACCTTTAATGGCATGCACTACCAGCATATCCTTGCTAAAATGAGCTTTCAGACTACGTGCTACCTGACGAGCAGCAGCAGAAGGAGATACGATTATCACTGCTTTAGCACCAGATACCGCAGTCTGCATATCAGTTGTAGCTGAAATGCGATCAGACAAAATAGAGCCTGGTAAATAATGCTCATTCGTATGCTTCTCATTGATTTCAGCTGCTTGCTGCTCGTTTCTCGTCCAGACAGAGACATCGTTGTTATTGGCCGCAAGAACGGAAGCCAGGGCTGTTCCCCAACTCCCCGCGACCAGCACAGCTATTTTCTCAGACAAGACGATCTCCTCCTTTGGAGCCAAGCTTATTCTCATTCCCCCGTACCAACTTGACTATGTTGGTACGGTGTCTCCACACAGCGAACAGACAAATGATTAGAGCCGTCCAGAATAACGGCCATGCAAAACCAAGCACGAGTAATATCCAAGGGGTCAAAATGACAAATATGAGTGATCCAAGGGATACGTAACGAGTCATTACAATTGCAAGTATCGCAATGATTCCGGCATATAGTGCGGGCAGTAAGGCAAGCGATGCCAATACACCAATAGCAGTCGCAATACCTTTTCCTCCACGAAAGTGAAAATATACCGGCCAGTTATGGCCCGCAATCGCCGCAATGCCGCACAAACCCGGTACCCAGGATGATTCCCCACCTAACCAGTGCCCTATTAGTACCGCAATAACCCCTTTAAGAACGTCCAGCAGCAGTACCAGAATAGCTGGGCCTTTTCCAAGCACACGCAGCGTATTCGTCGCACCGGCATTGCCGCTTCCATGCTGGCGAATGTCGATTCCTTTTAATTTTCCATACAGCAAACTAAAGCTGACAGAGCCAAGCAAGTAACTGAGTACGATGGCAACGATCTGTAAAATCAACCTATTCGCTCCTAACTTTCGTCAGACTTGCGCCGGGTAAATATACGAATTGGAGTTCCTTCAAAATTAAAGGCGGCGCGAATTTTGTTCTCCAGATAACGCTCGTAAGAGAAGTGCATTATCTCTGGATCATTTACGAATACAACCATCGTAGGCGGTTTAACAGCAACCTGAGTCACATAGTTAATACGCAGACGACGGCCCTTATCTGTTGGTGGTGGATTGATGGCAACCGCGTCGGAAATGACATCATTCAGCAGATGTGTCTGAATACGCATGACATGCTGCTGTGCCACATGCTGCACAACTGGAAGCAACTTTTGCAGACGTTGCTTTGTCTTTGCAGATAAGAACACAATCGGAGCATAGGTCATGAACAGAAAGTGGTCACGGATTTTCGTCTCAAACTGGTGCATCGTTTTATCGTCTTTATCTACGACATCCCATTTATTAACGACAAACAACGAGGCTTTACCCGCTTCATAAGCATAGCCAGCAATGTGTTTATCCTGCTCAATGATGCCTTCCTCGCCGTTAATAACGATCAGTACAACATCTGCACGCTCAATGGCACGCATCGCACGCATTACACTATATTTTTCTGTCGTTTCGTATACTTTACCACGTTTGCGCATACCTGCCGTATCAATCAGTACATACTTTTGTCCGTCTTTTTCAAAAGGCGTGTCAATTGCATCACGTGTTGTACCTGCAATGTCACTGACAATAACCCGTTCTTCTCCTAAAATGGCATTAACGAGTGAAGATTTACCTACATTCGGACGTCCGATCAAAGCCACACGTATAACGTCTTCGTCATAATGATCTTCTTCTAGCTCAGGTAAATTGGACGTAATTGCATCCAACAAATCACCGATCCCTGTGCCATGACTACCAGAAACAGCAATTGGATCACCAAATCCATAAGAAT
>RCUE01000190.1_pt1 | contig 21770 bp, 40 predicted proteins | sample 2166111 | NCBI WGS metagenome assembly RCUE01 (sample SAMN09930795, study PRJNA488358) | compost metagenome | feature: garden; material: soil; isolation source: compost soil in phenylacetonitrile-enriched culture | place: Germany: Experimental Botanical Garden Goettingen | collected 2016-01-27 | reverse complement strand
AAACAAAAGAAGACGAACTTAAAAAGTTCGTCTCCTATACTAGCAGGAAATCCGAGTCGGCATAAAATCGGCATGACTCGGATTTAACAAGCTTAAGATTACTTCAAAAACTCGTGACACCAAGGGTTAATGGATTTTAACCGATACTGCCTTCCATCTCGATTTGGATTAGGTGCAAACGAAACGAGAATCCGCTTAATTACAGGATGTATGTATTTGTGCGCACAGCTAAATTAACGATTTTTCTTTAGTCTTCAAAGCTTTCGGTATCATGGATGGTATCACATTTTACCGAAAGCCTAAATTTTTTCTTCTATTATATATGATGTTTCTTTGGCGATTAACATTCGCCTTTCTTTTCCTCATCCAATACCTCCTTTAGGACAACTGTTAGACTTGCCCCCCACCCAGAACCAAAGCAGCTCGTCGGCCTGTAGTCATTTCTACTATGTATTTACGCAAACTACTTTCCGAATTCACAAGGGCGGTTAAAACAACCTCCTTTCAATATTGATCACCTGACTCTAGAAATAAGCTATTTTCATACTCCAGTAGCCATTATTGTTTTACTAAGAATGTCTCTAAGAAATTCCCTAAAAATCATTATCAAGTATTTTGTAACATCATCATTGGTCAGCAATTTCAAACGATGATCTTTCCAGATGATCTTGCACGTCTGTTCTTCCGTTGAAATTCTTACATAACGCCTGTCACGCTGTACACTTCCATATTTTTTATAATTATACTCATAACAAGCGGCTCGTAATATCAGTAGAATCAGATGTAATAAATTCAATATGCATCTATGCATCACCTCGTTACATTTTATTTTTTAGACAGGTTATCTTAATTATTCCCATGTAATTAGACCTAGAAAAATATTCCTATGTTTGATAGACTACTTTTTATGAAGCAGCAGAGTTCCAGGAAAGGCAGGAGTAAAAAAGAATGCTCTGTGATAAATGTGGGAAAGAAATACCCAAAGGAAGCGCCTTCTGTAATTATTGCGGAAGGGAAGTAACTATCAATACAGCACCGCAAGAAAAAACATCCGAAATTAGGAATGATGGTCCGATTCCTAAAGAGATCAGCTATAGAAAGAAAATTATTATCTCAATTGCTCCATTTCTTATTTTATGCCTTATTATCGTAGGCTTTTTAATCGCAGCTCCCTATATCAGTTATATTCAGGCCAAGTCATTAATGAATAACGGTGAATTTGACAAAGCAACTCAAGCCACCTTCACCAATTTGGATGGGTACAAAGATTCCGATGAGTTGATTAATGAAACAAATTATCTAAAGGCACAACACCTTCTAAAAAATAAAGAATACGAAAAGGCTATTGAATTGTTTATCAATTTAGTCAACTACAAAGATAGTGTCAAGCAAAAACAGAATCAATATACTTACTGGCAAAGCAAAATTCCTCCCAAGGTAACTACGCTTCGGCAATTGAATTACTTGAACCAATCCAAGATTATAAAGATTCCTCTAATTTACTGAGAGAAGCGAATTATCGGGAAGGAGTTAAACAATTTAGGGCGTATAACTTTCGTGAAGCAAAAGAATTATTCATGCAAGTAAAGACTATCAGGACTCAATACAATATTTGACTCAAGCTTCTTTGTATAATAGCTTTCAAGGCATTTGGGAAGATGAATCAGGTTACGAGAAACTGACTTTTAAAAATGGAGAAGTAACCAAGGTACTCTCCTTTAATTCTCAAGATGAAAGCACTTATACCTGGCCTGTTATCCTAATTGGTACAGAATTACATGCTGATAACGGCACAATTTATTACCTAAAGAATGACAAGCTTATTTCAAAGGATGAAAGCCTTGGAGTCAACACCTTCACCAAGATTGGATATTACGAGGATATCCCGCCCGAAAAACTCGCTCCCCAAATTGGTATGTCTGAACAGGAAGTAACTTATTCAAAATGGGGACTACCCAAACATATTAATAAGAACACTACTACTTACGGTGTAAACGAACAATGGGTCTATGATCATTACAAGTACATCTATTTCGAAAATGGAGTCGTAACAGCAATTCAAGATTAGTCCACATGCGGAGTCTTCGGGAGAAATCGAAGGCTCTTTTTACTGCTCAAAAATCCATTGTTCGAAGAAGGCTCAGTGAGCCCGTTCCTTTTTAGGGGACTATACAATAGCTGATATAATATCCTCTAGCTTAATCCAACTAAAATCATCCTCATCACGAAATAGTTTTACTTCACGTCTAGCGGTGTTTATTGATGTAACCACACCTGTTAACTCCGCATCGTCAAACGGACTGAAAACAACCACTGTCACAGGCTGACGTGAATTGTAAGACTCTATTAGAGCATGCTCGATTAATTGTACCTCTTGGTCATCCAACTCCGGTTTACCGCGCCGCTGACGGTCTTTCATTAGCTTCAGATAAGCCTCTTTATGCTCTGGTATGATAATGCGACTGCTTTCCCATAATCCGTTATCTTCTAGTTTTTTAGACATGTATGTAGCCTCCTGATGTAATATGTTCAAATTATATCCCGAACGTATGTTCCTTACAAGGGCTTTTGTTTTCTACTTCTAAGACTTTTGTTCTAGAAAATTATTCCTAGGTCATATATACTAATTTTACTATAACATTACCAATAGATAGGGGTTATGTAATGACTGCAATTGCTGTGATTGCTTTGCTGGCTTTTTTTGTGTTTTTTGTTTTGTGGGCTATAGCTTTAATAAAAAAGAACGGCAAGGCTAAGAAAATGTTTCTCTTTGGTTTAGGTGCTTTCCTAGTATTTATTATTGGAATATCAGTCGCTGACACTCAGAAACCAACCGAAACTAATTCCAAACCGGTAGCTACCACACCTGTTAAAGGGAACGAAGTTACTACTGAACCAGTTCAAAAGGGACAGACTGATGCTAAAAAAACATTGATTGACACATCGCTTCCTTTTGATAAGTTTTCATCTGCTCTCTTTGCATTGCCAGTATCCAAGCAAGGGGAAGCATTCGACAGTGTAAGAAATCAAGTTGTTTCATGGTCAGGCGTTGTTATTGAAGCTGGATCAAGCAGCCTTTATGTCTATGGTAAACCAGCAGATTACAACGGTGAATCATGGTCAGATATTAGCGCTGAAAAGAAAAAACTCGGGGATGTTATTGTTGTAAAAGTTTCAGATCGTTCAGAATTAAATGGTCTTAACCAGGGGGATATAGTTACCTTTAAGGGTGAACTTGGTTCCCGTGGTGTTAAGGGAGAAGCCCATTGGAAACTATATAACGGAAAAATAGAGGGTCGGACAGTAGCAGAATCGCCAAACCTCGGAATTATTACCAAAGCTAAATATAACAACATTAAAAATGGAATGACTTATGAGGAAGTTGCGAAAATTATCGGTGGTCCCGGTGAGGCTGTTTCAGAGGTTGGTGAAAAAGGAGACGAATTTTATACTGTAATGTATTCGTATAAAGGTGAAGTCGGACCTGGTGCAAATGCCGTTTTCACATTCCAAGGCAACAAACTACAAGCAAAAGCACAATTTGGTCTCGAATAAAACAACCCCGGAGCAATCCGGGGTTGTTTTATTCTGTATAGTACCTATTTGCAGCCAGGAGGCGTAACGATCTTTTGATCGCGATCCCAGCCCTCTATTATCATGATGTGGCGGGTATCGCTCTTGTTATCCCATGCAATATTGTTGTCTTGTTCCAAAGCCAGTAGCCCCGCCTTTATGTCCTCTGTGCGCCTTCCTGTCTTTATCTCAGGGTTCTATGCTGTTGGCAGAAAAAAGGTACAGACTCCTCATTTTTCATGAGTAACTTTACCTTTTGCAACAAAGGGACTTTTTCAATCGCCTCTGATATGTTCCACGAGGTATTTCATAGTTAAAGAAACTTTTCACATACTTAAAAATCAATAAGTAAGATATCCATTTCCCCATAAAGGACTTAGTTCTCCCACATTACCGATTCTTAACTTATATGTTCCTGGCTTAACATTGTAAAAAGTTCTTGTTGTATTCAGATTAGTAAATGTCCCTGGAACTGAAATTATTTGCTCATGACTATTATTTCCCCACCCCACTAATTGGTAGCTAACAACAGGATTGTAACGACTATCTTCTAAATATTGAACTAATGTAATATTTACATTTCCTCCGGAAATATTGAATGCCTCATCTGATATAGTATAGCTGTTCACACCATTTAACGTGTAATAGTAAATTGATTGAAGCGATGCTTTTGATTCTGCTTCTCTGTAGACATCTTTGTTACCGGCTCAGCAAATGGAGTTACAGATTTTATGTTGTATGTTGCGTCTGTTGAGGCTGGAACTACAGCATGACTAACTTCAGAAGCAAAAGCTGGGGTCACCATGGTGACAGCTAGAATAGACGTAACGGCAACAGATAATAATTTTTTCATAATAAATCCATCCAATTAATTGAATTTATGTAACACACGAATCGTATCTTAAATATAGTATGTAATGGGGTTTTAGACAAAAGAACAGATAACTTTTCAATTTTTTATAAAATTATACATATAATAAACCCCCGTTTTATGATAACAACAACCACTATATTAATAGAGGACCATTCAGCAACCGTTAAGACTATATACCTTTAAGATTGGAATAAAATAATAAACAACAAAGGACTCCATACTAGTTACATACCAGCGGAGTCCTTTGTCACATCTACTCTAAATTCAAACTGATCAACGAAAAAAGCTCTGCCGACCAATTAAGGTTAGCAGAGCTTTTCAATTTATCTAGAGTATTCACTTACTTCAAACGTTAAGGATTTTTTAATATTTAATTATAGCTGATCCTGCTTTAGCCCACTCTTTTGATTCTAATTGAATCCATCCATATACTTTTGAATCAGAGGTGATTTTTTGTTTTATCAGAGAAAGGTTCTCATAGCTGGAGGAACCGTAAAGACTCCCTGTTTTTGGGGCAATTTTTACTGATAACGTATTTTCTATACTCGGTGTATTTTCATCACTTGTCCAGGCCAAACGATTATAATAATTAGCATTAAAAGGATTTTCTAAACCATTAATTGAAAATTTCACTCTTTTCCCTATAATAGATACATCTGTATATGCCGTGTCATCTTTAAAAATTACCGATTGTGATAAAACTAATTCTTGATTTGAAGATTTTTTGTAAGTGTCAAGCGTTACAGTTGCTGCATCTGCAGAAGCTGACAGCGGAGCGATAACTGAAAACAAGAGAGCGATTGTGGAAAAACATAAAGTAGCTTTCCTTCCTAATTTCATACTCATTTTTCTGTCCCCTCCTTCTTTTAATCTTCATCAATAAACATACAGCTTAATAACTGTCAAAGTAAGGGGAGTTTTGTCTGACATGAAAAATACACATTTGATTAAGTGCCTTTTTCGCGTCACTCTAAATTCAAACTGATCAACGAAAAAGGCTCTGCTGACCAATTAAGGTTAGCAGAGCTTTTTACTATATATAGATAAATCAAACTATCCCCCCAGTTGATTCACATAACAACATCATTTAATGGTACTTAGTGACTATGTACACAGATGTGCAGATTAATTATAATTATTTTTGTAGTTAAATTATAGAAAGAAGTGATTTAATTTGAAAAGATTAATGAGTTTTGGTATCGCCACATCATTGCTTCTGTCACTAAGCCCTGCTGCTTTTGCACAGGATTCAATTTCAGCAAATCAAACTGATAATGGTTTCATTAAAGTGATTGAAAATACTGAGAATCAGGACGGGCATGTTATTACTCCTTTTGATGTTCAATTGATTAATCCGATACATCACACTGGAAAAGGAGCATTTGAGAAAACCTTCACCATGATCCCTGAGAATGGAGAAGACGCCAATGTGTTCGTTAAAGATAATGGAAGTTCAACAGTTTATGTAGAGATTAAGAAAGCAGGTTCTAGCACCTCTATAGACACTTCGGTTTCACCTGGTAGTCAAAAGACCTTGCAAATTTATTCCCAAAGTAAAAACTCATATAGTGTATACATTTACACCCAAGACGGTTCCCAGATGGACCTCAATATAAGCGCAAGACAGTTCTAATTAATGTACAGAAATTACTAAGTGGCTTCATATACATCCGCCTCACATAAAACAGAGAAGGACTCTATCGGCTATATACCGTTGGAATCCTCTTTCACATCTACTCTAAGTTCAAACTGGTTCCGTATGTAATAAGCTCGGCAATCTTAACCGAATCAGTCGAAAACTTTTCTATAGTGCCACCATAGTCTATAACCGATATCAAATCCTCTCCCAATGACTGAACAACGTACACCTTTACCTGGCTTAATGCAGCTGCAAATAATTCTATATCCGACTTTAACACTTTATATGTTTGGTTCATGCTGATCACCTCATGTTGTAATACGTTCCACCTTTTCTGAAGTACCTTAGGTTATTACTTTAACCTCATCTCCAACGATTAAAATGCCATATTCATTTTCCTGTACTCTGACTTCTTTCCGATCCGATCCTTCAAATTGGCATGTAATAAAATATTTTTTTGTTGAAGAATTCTCCACCCAGTCTACTCGTTTATCAATTATTTTTGCGATTCGTTCAATTTTGGGTTGTTTTAAATTTCTAGCATGTTCTCGGTTTGAAGATATTATAATAGGCACAAAAACAACTAATATTAAACCGATCATGGTAAGAAAAATTTGAAACGCTTCGAGCATATTTTATTCACTCCTCAAAATTATATAGTATTCCATAACATAAAAACACCCCACCAACTTAGCCAATAGGGTGCCACGGCGCTTCAAGATGTGTTGTTATCAGTACGCAAGTAGAACCTCAATGCTTATTAATTGCCAACAACTCTCTCGACCTTTGAAAATGTACCTTGCTGAAGTACAATAACTCTATCTCCAACAATAGTTACTCCGTATTCAGATTCAGGTGCTTCAAATTCTCCTCTTTCTCCATCTTCAAATTCACAGGTAAAATAGTAGTATCTAATCGAACTGTCTTCCTTTTGGTACATTCGCTTATCAAGTACCTTAGCCACACGGGTCACAATAGGTTTCTTTTTGTTGTCGATGTCTTCCCATGTTTGCATTATAATCGGTATTATACAAAAAACAGAAAAAGCACCGATAACAAAAATCCACAAAATAGCTTGTTCTCCCATATATAAACACTTCCTCCTAACATACTCAAGATCTAAATGTTATATTATTCCTTTACATTATTACAGTTTATAAGTTTCATATTTAAAATCCCTGTATGATTTATAAAATTATACACTGCATTACTAAATATAATATCGGAAATTGAACTGTTTAATTTGATATCCTTCCAACGGCAAACAGAAAAACCCCCCACCAGCGTATGCCAGCAGGGTATCACCGATGCTTTCGGATTTATATGGAGAGTATAATCGATTTGGGTTATTTTGCAAATATCTTATATGTATGTTTCATGCTGTTAACCTCAAATAATGATTCGGTGAATGTTTAGACAATCCTTCAACGAGATACTCAATAACTACTTATCTGACATAATATCTCAATTACATCTTATTTTGATACTTCAACAAAAAATTGAAGTAAGAAACCCAGAAATATAAATAACAATCCTACAATTGCAAATTTTCTACTTTTATATGCCTTCTTCTTTCCATCTGTTAAATCAGCGTATGTTCCTGCTTGCGGATCTACACATAACACATCAATTGCCATTATCACAGTACCTAACATATTTAAAATTAACCCAGCTATATTCATAAACAATTCCACTTCCTCTTCCTCATATTCCTTATTTGGATTCAGCTTCTTCTTTTACTATCTGTTTGAAATCTCTTATATTCCCTATTTTATTCTTTGCAGTATACCAAAAAAAATCGTTTTTACGTGAAAATATAAACCTATCACAAAACATACCTGTGTAGCTATTTAAAATTGCGAGCGTTCTTCTTGAAGGAATAATTCCAGAAGCAGGATGGACTTGCTCGAAGCGTCCTAAAAGCATCACTCTGCTACTTAATGGAATGCTCACTTCTGTTCCCATAAGTCCATACCCTGGAGAAGAATATATCCCTCGATCTTTATCTTCTACCCAATGTAAGCTGACAGGATTATCAGAACAGATAAAATCCCCTAATGTTGGAGGACAGTAAACAACACTCCAGTTTCTATCAATTAGAAAAGGTATGATAGCATCAATCGCAGTAAGTAAGTATTTCATATGTGTATTATTATCAAGCCTAATGGAATGCTCATCTTCAAATGTAACCTTACGTCGTTCTTTATTGGTGATATTATCCATGTATGTTTCTTCCATCATGGTTTTATGATATTCAGAAGCGGAAGAATCCATTTCAACAAATAGTTTCTGTAACTCTTTCATAGGTTTTGAAATCACTTCGCGTCGAGCAGGTGTTCTTTCAGCCAACAAAGCTATATAATTCATTAACCATATGTATTCATCGCCCATCGGCATAAGTAGTTTTTCACATACACCTCTTATTATAGGGCCTACCTTGTCTTCAATTTCTCCAAATATATCCTCAAAAATATCAGGCTTGACTTCTGGATAATGAACCCTATATAAATCTCTTTTGTGGGCAACTTCACGGATTTTTGACTCCCACTGACCACTATTTAGAGAGTCAAAAACCCACAATCGGCTATTTATAGTTCCATCCTTAGTAAAATTAGCAAGATGAGTTTGTGGAATAAAATGATGTTTTCTTTTCAATTTAGTGTTATACAAAAATTATCATCCCTTGTTAGACAGAATTATTCTAATGGAGCCCCTTTATAGCTATAAAGAGGCTCTTGCTAATTATGAAAACGCTACTGTATAGTTAGAAGGAAAAATCATCCTTTCTGTCGAATCGTTTGTAAAATAAATCTTAATTTAATTCATTTTTAATCAATGTGAGGGGTTCATAATAATGATTTTTTCAAATTTAGGGACAATAGTTAAAGCAGCAAACTTTTTAGATACTAATATAAGTATGATTGAAAAAATGGAGAATAGATATAAGCTAAAAAGAAAAGTAAGTAATTGGACAGTAATTCCCATTTCAATGGTATTGATAATTGCAGTATCGTTCTTTTTATCAAAATACGTAAATGGTTATTTAGCAACAGTATCAGCTTTTCTCATTTATATTACTTTTACAATAATTTCTACAAGGAAAATTAAAAAAGAGAATATAGAAATGCCTAGAAGATACATATTTATCATTATAACTTTATGGCTAATAATGGTCTATTTTTATATAATAAATTTTTCATTGGAATTTTATCGAAACCAAAAATCTATTTTCTCCCAATCATTTTTGTTATTTCTTATGGTAATTTTCATAGGGTATGTTCTTTCATACTCATTTATTGTTATGTTAAACGAACTACTTGAAAAAACACTTAGTTCATTTTTTAAAAATGTTTACTTAAACATTGAGATGATAAATGGAGAATTATTAAATGCTAGATTAATTACCATTACGAAAAAAGGTGACTTTATAGTAAATATGAGCACGATTTAATAATAGCGAAATATTATTAAATCGTGCTCATATAGTAAAAATAACTTACTTTATAGAAGAACGCCCTTCTGTTAATTAGGACGTTCTTCTTGCACCTATTTGCTTACTGTAGCTGTATTAGTTTTGTCGTTCCAATTCACTGTAGCGCCCCACGCCTCGCCCACGGCACGTAGCTGAACATAGGTTTTGCCATCGATCATCTTAACGTCAGCGATACCCTTACCGTTTACAACCACGTTAACCTTGTCCACTGTCTTATAATCTCTAGTGTCTGCGACAGTATTTTTGAACAGAGCCCACTCTGCAATTCTACGGCGTGTCAGACCAGCCAACACCTTCCCGCCAGCCTTGTTATATTTCGTGATGTTGGCGGCAATCTGCGCCACCGCGCGTCCTTTACAGAGTGTTCTCAGACTTCCGGCCCCGCAGTTGTAACAGAGTGAGCGCGTCGAACTGGCTTTGCGTGAGCTGGTCGGTTACCGGGACATAGGCCGGGTTGTTTACATACGCCTCGCATTTGGATAAATCCTCCACCAGCATAGCATCGGCCTTGGCTTGTGTTATGGTCATACCTGCTTTAACGTCCGGTCCGTAATGCCCCCAACCTATGGTCCAGTACGTTTCGGTCGGAACAGCTTTATAAGCTGTCAAGCGGCAACCCTCGAAGTTCTTAATTAAACTAAGGCCCGCTTTCGATATTTTCCGCATTACTTGTCAGCCCCCTTTTTCATTTGCTTGACCAACTGATTCCCGTACACGGCGAATGCTCCAGCAAGCACGCCCTGAATGACTGCCTGCGGCCCCCAATCTTGAATCCAGACCGTTAGGATCACAGCAACACCCGTGACGATATATACAATGCTCCAGTTCGGCACTTTAGGCGTTTGCTTGATCCCTATACCAATAACCCAACAAACAGCTACAACGATTAACAATTCAGGGCCGATTAACGACCATACTGTATTCCAATCCATTGTTAAATTCCTCCCGTTTCTTCTTTTCGATCAAGTCGTTTATGAGCCTGTTTCGCTGATTCTTCAACCCGCGTAACCCGTTCGGATAAGGCATCAATCCTTTGCCCCTGCACCCGCTGTTCGAGCCGAATGTCGTCCACGCCGCGCTTGATGTAATCAACATCCGCACGCTGCAAAGCTTCCGCTCCCGCCTCTTGAATGATGTCTTGCCACATTGACCTGCTGCGCCCGGCCCAACCTAAAATAATCCCACTAATCGCAGCAATTAACGAAAAAATAACTGTAATATCCATCGTGTCCCCCCCGTCTCTGCGTTCAGGAAACTTTTCCTGAACTATCATCATCTGTTTTCTGATCCTTTTCCTCTTGAGCCTGTATCTCTGCTAGTGCATTTCCTACAGCTATATCCAATCCTTTAAGTATTTCCTTCCGGCGCGCTGGTTGCGAAGCAATGACAGCAGAAATTACCTCCGTCAATTCTTCAACCGGCCTTGTTAGATCCAGTTGTATATCCAATGCAGATTTTATTTTTGTCACTTTTATAATCACCTCCTTGGGACGCCAAATAAGCCCCTGAGTTATCAGAGGCTTTCATACTCATATCTTAAATTACTTCTGTTGCTATAACGCTGCGGATTTTAAAGGGAAACATTGTTCTATTTATCCCCAATAAACGCGAATCTAAAATCACTACAGATATTAGAGTTACAGAATAATTTATGGTAATATTAAACCATCAGCTGAAATTTATTAAAGGAAACAATAAAATGACTAAAAGTAAACTTATTCTCTTTATATTGTTTTTTTACATAGGCTGGACAATTAAGGAACTAACATTCCATCCAAAAATATCTGATTTGAATCTTTATTTGATATCATTCTTAATAAAACTGATTTTTTGGATCGGGCTGGTATTCATTTATTTCGTATATATCGATCGAGTAAGGTTGCAACAAATCATTGACTACATAAAATTAAAACAAAATATTATCAAGGGAGTATTTACTGGCGGAATTATTGGATTATTATTGGTAGTAATCGAGGTTACTATCTTTAATGGTTTTAGATTTGACATAGGAATCAGATGGATCATTACACCGTTAACGGCATTTTCTGAAGAAGTGGTGTTCCGAGGATTCGTTATGAATAAACTAAGAGACCATCGGGTAAAAGGATATAACTTTATACAAGCCATACTTTTTATGGGGATACACTTTCCAATAGGTATTATTTCAGGATATTCACTTCTTAACTATGTGACCATATTTCTCGTAGGATACATTCTTGGATTTATATATAAAAAGACTTCTTCGATATGGGCTCCAACGATTGCACATAGTGTCTATAATATTCTTATTTATTTAAGGCAGTGAAGGTACCTATTCCTTTTAGTGCGTCAATCCTTTATGTTTTTGTACGTTGATAAATATTTATATAAAGCTAACGGGACACAATAACTCAATAAACATGAAGAGACGGCAGCCGATAAAGTGGCTGCCGTTTTCTGAACTAATAGGCTTAAATCTAAACTCTAATCGGAATCCTAAGACGATAAAATAATTAAAAAGAGTTGGCACTGAATTAAGTAAGAAAGCCTATAAAACAATTATTTACCAAGCCTTCTTAGAATAAAGAACGGTGGGTACTAGGCGCCAATTTGACTATTTTAAAAATTGATTTGTTTCTAATTTTAAAGCATTATATGATGGTTTCAGACATCGATGTACTATAAAAAGAAAGAGAAGAAAAAATGAAAGCTGAAATTGAAAAAATACCTTCTTGTAGAATTGTATACATGAGACAGATTGGTCCTTATGGAATTGCAAATTCACAACTAATGGAGAAATTTAAATACTGGGTAGAATCTAATAAATTATTTAATGATAAGTCTATTATCCTTGGTATTGCCCAAGATAATCCTGCATTTGTGAAGCCGAAAAATTGTCGCTACGATGCATGTTTGGTTCTTCCTGATGATTACTGTGTTAATACTGTTGAAGTAAGTCTGAGCAACATTAGTGGAGGAAGATACGCTGTTTTTAAAATAAATCATACAGCAGAAGCTGTTCAAAAGGCTTGGACTGAAATATTCCTGGAGTTGGAAAATCAAAGGTTCAGCTTAGATGAAACCAGACCTATCTTGGAGCGATATACAGTTGAACTTATTAATAATCATTATTGCGAAATTTGCGTTCCGATTCAATAAACGTATTAAGGCATAGGGTTATTTCTATTATTGAAGGCAGTCTAATACTAATCCTCTTTTATAAAAGTAAAAGCCCTCTGTTTATGGTATTATCCCCTTCTAGTAGACAAGAGAAAAAACACACCTGGTAAGATGGACTTAACTTGTTGAACGGAGGGGATTTTTCATGGCTAAAAAGGGACAATCATTCCGGCAATACTCCTTAGATGTAAAGATGGAGGCAGTCCGGTTGGTGAACGAAGAACATATGAGTATTCGTGAAGTGACGAAACAATTGGACATTCGTAATAAATCCCAAGTGCAAAGCTGGGTGATGAAACATCGAGCGGGGGAGAACCTCCAGCCAACGACCACAAGGCAGGGACGACCCAAAACGAAATTTTCCAGTATGGAAGAAGAGATGGCGTATCTACGGGCGGAGATTGAATATTTAAAAAAGCAGTATCCAAATCTACACAAGGAGTGACGAGGAAAGAAGCGAGGTTTGAAATTATTGAGGGAATGCGAACACGATATTCGTTGAAATGGTTACTTGAATTAGCCCATGTTTCTCGGGCAGGATATTATAAATGGAGAAAGACTCAGCAAACAACCCAGCAGCGTAAGCAAGAAGAAGAGCTTCTGGAATCGCATATGTTGTCGATCCACCGGATCCATCCCTATTTTGGTTATCTGCGGATGACCGTTGCTTTACGTAGAGAAGGTATCTTGGTCAATCACAAAAAGGTGTCCCGCCTAATGAAGAAATTAGGAATCCGTTCCGTCATTCGAAAGAAGCGGCGCTTTTTTGGCAAACAGGCATCTGTGGTAAATGCCAACCGATTAGATCGACAATTTCAGGCAGATTCTCCTTTATCCAAGCTGGTTACCGATATTACATACATACGAGCTGGAGAGCGGTTTGTATATCTCTCTGTCATTCAAGATCTGTTTAACAATGAAATCGTGGCTTGGCGTCTTTCGGAACGAAATGACCTTGCTCTAGTTAGCGAGACGCTAGACGTTCTAAGTAAGAACGTGAACATGGAGGGTGTCATTCTCCATTCAGACCAGGGTTTTCAGTATACCTCCAAGCCGTTTAACCGCAAACTTAAGCGGCTTGGAATGCTTGGGAGCCATTCAAGGCGTGGAAATTGCCTAGACAATGCCTGTATAGAATCCTTCTTCTCCCATCTTAAAACAGAGAAGATTTATTTAACGAAACCCGGAACCCTAGCGGAGGTAGAACAACACGTACGGGAGTACATTTCATTTTATAATGAAAATAGATTTCAGAAAAAATTAAACAACCGTTCCCCAATTGAATACCGAGAAACGGTTGCCGCTTAAAGATGTCTTTTTAGTTCTGTCTACTTGACAGGGGTATGACCAGCATCGGGTGGCTTAAAAAAACTTTATATGACTGATCGTTACTATTTAATAGTAGGGTTAATAAAATCTACGATGCCAAAACCGTCTCCTGTTATTTCAATGTCAAGTTTATGAACCCCTGTTAAATTAACAGTTAGATTTTCTTGGACACTTCCTCCACCCAAGGAAACTTGCTTTAAAACTTTCCCATTTTCATTTTTAAAAGAAATATTCCTTAGTAATCCAGATTTACTGTTGACAATCCAATCATCATAAGTATCGAGTTAAAACTTTGTCTCTCATATTGTCTATAACTTCATTTAACATATTGTTCACCTCAATTAAATCTGATAAAATTAAATTCAAAAAATCAGGAGAGAAACATGAACTTTTTAACAGTACTTCTTATGTGTATTCCGCTTTATGCTGCATTCAGAGCTTTTATAATCACTCGTGATCCAGAAGCAAAAAAAAGAATCCCAAAAACGACACTAAAAGCTCTAACCTTTTTTGCTTACTTTATATTTATCGTTTTGGGATTTTTTATAGTTACAGAAGGTATAGAATACCTCTCTCAGTTATAATTGAATTGGTAGTTGCAAGTAGTTTTATAAATCTGAAGGGTTTTAGAGTACGGGGGTAAAGGCTGTTATGCCTCAACCCTCTTCAAATATTCCGTAGCAAATCCTCCGTTGTACCCTTCAAGCCGCACAACCTCCGAACCACACAAGTCCCAAGTCCCAAGGCTCAGATTCTACTGTCCATACCTTATCCTTGTACTTCTCCTTACTGGCTTCATAGCAACCGTGTATTACAACCTGATCGCCCTTTTATAGCTTATATGTCCGTTCACTCACCTTTACCTCCTCCTTGAAAAGCAGAATAACTTTGGTAGGGATCAGGGATTTCAACCTTTACAGGCGGTCGATCATATACAGCCAGGGTCAATCCTTCGTCGTGGAAATAGTTCGGGTTAAAGTTGATCCTACTCTGGCGGCCGGTTCAATTCAGCGAGTGCGACCGAATATTAATTTCATAAGACGTGAGGATTTTGACCATCGGGTTAAGGGTCTTGAGCATCTACACTACCAGGAGTTGGCTAGATTACTGTTTTACACGGGTTTACGAGTAGGAGAAGGACTTGCAGTAAAGTGGTCAGATATGGACTTTGAAAAGAATCTGCTCCACGTAAACAAAACACTTGATATAATCACACGCAAAATCACTACGACCAAAACTAAGGGCAGTGTAGGTTATGTTCCGTTTCCTGCCTTTATAGGCGAAATGCTGGAACGCATAAAAAAAGAATCCGCAGAGAAAAACTACGGATTCAATAATGATATGTTTGTATTCGGTATAGTGGCCCCATACCACTATTCACACTTTCGCAAACATTTTAAACGCGTTTTTCCTGAACTGCGAATTCATGACTTACGTCACAGCTACGCATCTTACCTGATTAACAAAGGTGTATATATCTATCTCGTAAAGGAACTGATGCGACACGACGACATCAAGCAAACAGCCAACACCTACGGGCACCTTTACGTCGAAAGAAAGCGTGAAGCAATGAGCGTATTCGACTAATCGGTATCATGACCAATAAATAAAACCAAGAATAGCCGATACGCTTAGCTGTTCCGTTAACCAATACTACCTTCCATTTCGAACTTGATTCTCTCACGATTTCATAACCTATTATAATAGGAAGAAACTCGTTTTTTTAAAAAGAATTCTTTCTTGACCGATCACTACATTTCATTATGTAGGGGGCAAAAAAGGGGCAATAAAATTCATTCAAAATAATGCTTAATCATCTGTATGGGATATTATAAAACTGAAATAAACTTAGAGCGATGCATAAAGGTGTTGTCCCAAAATCACCCTCATACTTTTCCAACGAAGTGGGTGACAGACCGACAGCATTTGCTGCTTCATCGACTGTAATACCTCTCAGCATTCTGGCAAAATATAAGGTTTGTTCGTTTGATCTTTTACGCTTATAAATAACTGACATGGCTTACACTCCTTATATACTTGTCTTTACTGACAACTGAATTTCTTGTATACTCACGTTGAATCTTTTTCCGTGGGGCTTACTTGGCTATCCTGGCAGGGATGCCAACCCACATTTAATCGCCTCTCTTTAGGAGGCTTTTTTACTGCTTCGTACCTATGTAATTATCTAGGCTTAACCACCTCCCTTTATTTTCAAAACGGAACCTTATACCTATATTAAATGCCAATATTAGGTGCTTTGGCAATAAAAATTCATTATATGAATTTTGTCGAATATAATCGCTGTTTTCGACAAAAAACATTAATTGATTCAATTTTCGAGCTATTATTCGACAAAAAAAGAGCCGCATATGAACGACTCTTTACGTTATCAAAATACTGGGGTTTAAAAATAATAACTCTTGACGGACTTCCGTAAATTTGTGATATGCCAGCAAGCATCTTTTTGACTTTTTATTAGGTTCTTCGTCAAAATAAACACATCTTTTCCTTTCGTCCAATATAGTTATATTATCCACGTTGATCATGTGGTAACGGTCTGCTTTGAAAAAATTGAACCCACTATTTCTTAATGTAGTTGTCCAAAAAACTAGCGTAGAATGTAAATAATAAAATTCGGTTGGTGTATGAACTATTATCCGATCTACTAATCCATCATATATGCCAAAAAGAATATCCCTAATTGGTATACTTACGATCTCCCCATCTAATTCCTTAGTGACCGTAATTAGTTCCTTTACGATTTCATCCATTAGATTCATCTCCAGCGTTATTTCAGCAATTCCTCGGGAGGCTCCGGATTGTGGACAAACACCAAACTTGCAACACTGACAGACATTAGTGCAACGGCAGCGAGGCTTGATGCAATTGTGCTGTAGATGTTTTTAATCATAATAGTTCTCACCTCCTTTTATTAATCAGTGTCAGAGATTGAACAAAAAAGCTTATGGCCAAATAAGGAAAAGTAAACCACAAGTTTAAACACACTGTAAGAAGAGCGGCCACCTTCAACAAAGGAAAGTACCGTTTAGGTATACGTGTCTGTCTCTCAATCCCCGCTGGAGCAAAGACTAGAATTAACAGCATGCTAAACAACGTTGCACCTATCGTCCAGTTGTAATCCAATTTGATGAACGATAATCCGGTAAATAACAATGTAGAAACAACAACACACCCCATACCACTTTTAAGATGTAGTCCTCCTGTCATTTGACGTAGGAAAGCAAATGCGGCCATTATAATCAACACCTCACTTGTGCGGCCTGTTAAAGCAGAAACAGCGAGTGTCAGACCGATAATAAACACTACGTTTAAAGTTATAGCCAATGCGTGCTTGAGAACAGCAACTGAGGCTGGATGTTCCGGTACAACACTCTTTATGTGCAGAGCAATACGTAAAGATAAAACATCAATCAGCTCGTTCACCCCTCTTCCCTTTCCTTTTTGAGAGCGTAGTAAAGAAACATCCCAGCTGCCAGTACGAAATAAATAATAATAAGTGCAAGATCAGCCGCATACATGAGAAATGCGGCAGCTATAAGGGACGTAACGATAAGAATTGTTACTATGGTATGTTCCCATTTAAGGCGAAGTCTCTCGAAATCAAATGTGAATCCAATCCTGAATGTGTTCAAAAACAAAGATATCAAGAAGACCAGAGCACTGGTTATCGCTTGTAATAACGCTCCTTGGGTGGTGTTTTGTAGTTGGCTAGAGTCCATCCCATTGAATGCAGTCACCAGTATTATGGCTTGAACAGCACCATATAAGAATACTCCGGCTATAGAAATTATCGTTGACCATAATATTGGCACCTTAATAACTGTCTCCAATAGAAATGTGAACAACAAAATATTAACTATTGGTGCCAGATAAGACAAGGAAGTTTCTTCACGGAGCACGTAGCTCTGGAGGTTCATTATTAGGCTAACAAATAATGCTTGCCAGACATAATCAATTCCTCTTAAACGAAATATAGCAGTCATTAAAAAAAATGCCGCCATAGCTTCCGCTGTCGAAAATAGTAAGAACCTAACAGGCTCCCACATAACACATATCCCCTTCACGTAATTGGTAACAAATATGATTTAATTCTATATTTGTTACTTGTTAGAGGCAATCCAATTACCATGTTAAATGGAAGTATTTATGTATTATGTGAGGTAATTATTTTTAGCCTGCGGATATAATATCCTCCAGCTCAATCCAACTAAAGTCATCTTCACCCCGAAACAGTTTTACCTCACGTCTAGCGGTGTTAATTGACGTAACTACACCAGTCATAACCGTGTCGTCGAACGGGCTAAATACGGTCACTGTGACGGCGTTGCGTGAGTTGTAGGACTCTATTAGCGCCTGTTCAATCAATTGTACTTCCTGGTCGTCCAACTCCGGTTTCCCACGGCGCTGGCGATCCTTCATGAGCTTTAAATAAGCCTCTTTATGTTCTGGTATGATGATCCGGCTGCTTTCCCACAATCCGTTACCTTCTAATTTTTTAGACATGTATGTAGCCTCCTGTTGTGTTATGTAGAAATTATATTCCGAACACTTGTTCCTTACAAGGGATATGTTTTCCAGAAAGCAAAAAAAATAAACCTCAGATTAATCCGAGGTTTAATATTCCGTATAGTATCGGTTTACCGCTCCAGGCGGTGTGACGATCTTTTGCTCCCTATCCCAGCCCTCTATGATTACGATATGCCGCGTATCACTCTTGTTATCCCATACAATATAGTTGTCTTCTTCTAAAGCCAGCAGACCCGCCTTTATGTCCGATACACTCCTACCCATCTTTATCTCCAACTCTTTCATGGTTGGCAAACGCCGCCGCCCTGCAGAATAGTTATAAAGGATGCGCAGTAATTTCCGTTCCCGATCAGCGAGCATAAGGCAACACCTTAAGTGCACGCGGCATATTTTCACCACGTTCAATATAACCCTTCTTCTGTAGCCGCTCCATATAGCCGTATGCAGTTGATGTAGATGCCAGCCCCAACCCTATTTGTAGTTCTCGAACCGTTGGCGGATATTTGCTTACCTCGATAAATTGTTCGATATAACTCAAGGCTCTCAGTTCTTTCGATGTCAATATCATCATGATGTCACCCCTTGATGTTTGGATGAACTCATTATATAACGAACAAACGTTCTTATCAATACATTAAAAGCCTTGAACATTAACCAAGTTATGTCCATATACAGCTTATTTATTATACTTTTATATAATTTTTATTTGACAATGATATAACATAGGTGTATAATTAATATCAGAAGGGAGGGAAAAAGAATGGCAAAGAAAAAGAGAAAACGTAAGCCCCCTGAAGTCAAAGATGTAATCCAGTTCTTGACGGTCCTGATTACATTGATGACAGCGATCATCAACCTCATAGTCTTACTACTTAAGTAGTAAACTGAGGGTTACGGTTCGCCTCGAAAGAGGCGGATTGTAACGGGGCTTATGTTCTCTCTTTAATTAAGTATACCACGAAGCGAAGGAGGTTACACCTGATATGAGCAAGTTAAACGCTGCCAGCTTTATCATGAGTATTGCCGGGTTTATCATCAGTGTAATCACTCTAATTATTGTACTGAAAGGCTGATAAAAATGACCATCGCGGAAATGATCGTACGCGAAATTGATAAGCGTGGATATAAAAATAAATGGGTGGCCGAACAAGTAGGAATTAAAGAGGTCACCTTTTCTCTAAAGTTGAAAAAGGACCGTTTTACTGCTGCTGAGTTGGTACGGATCGGTGTACTGTTTGATTTGGATCTAAATATGTTCAAAAGTTCCACTAGATTGGAGGATGAAGAATGAAATATGGCCCACGTAAGCCCAGCCTAAACAAACGCATAGCAGCTCGTACCAGCTTCAAACGGCAGATTGCACACCGTGCAGGCATCAAGATGCCACGGGGTTGGGGATGGCTAAGTAATCCACGTAAGGCGGCATACAATAAGGTGTACAATCGGACAACGTTTGATATATTTAAAGCAATTGATAAATTGTTCAAGTAGGAGGACTAAAAATGGCATTTGAAGGATATAGAGAAGATCGGCGAGGACATTGGTTTAACTATCCATTCCCCTCATCAGTATCAATTATATATGTGGATGTAAATGAAACAGAAACAAAATGGTACCTCATTGACGAACAAGAAAAACACTTGATCCGTATTAGGGATGAAAAGCAAATTGAAATGCTCTATTACTGTATGTATGGAGTCCGGTTAAATGATGAGAAAATCAACTGGATTATTGACAAAAACGGCGGAGGCTTCAAGTATTACGATAGTATAGATGATTTTAAAAAAAGACCACGATGAAGTGGTATAAGAAAGTCAAAAAGCTCTGCCGACCAATTAAGGTTAGCAGAGCTTTTCCTCTCCAATACTTACCGCCTCACTACTGCATAAATGAGCGTTATAATTAATCTGAGGTGGTTTTATGTTTATCTCCCCGATGTTACTCGAAACAGCAGCTGGCCCCTTTTCGGATGAGCGCTATATATATGAGCCGAAAATCGACGGCCACCGCTTGATATACTCGCAGCAAAACGGCATTGTACGCTTATTCACGCGCCATAACAACGACTGCACACGCCAATACCCGGAGATAGCTAGCGTCACATTTCCGCATGATATTGTGTTGGACGGTGAGCTTGCGTGCGTTGATCCGACAACGGGTGTATCGGATTTTGAATCCGTTATGTCACGCTTTCAGGCGAAGAGAGCGGACAAGATCGCCAGACTCGTAGCTGAATTACCAGCTACTTTCGTTGTCTTCGATGTCTTAAACTTTAAAGGCGAGGACCTGCGGAGCCTTCCGCTCATGGAGCGAAAGTCCATACTCGCTAGTTTAACGCTTCCTAGCCCTAATTTCGGGATTGTTCCGTATATTTAAGGCGCTGGTGAGGCGTTGTTTGCGCAGATAGAAGCGCGCGGCATGGAAGGCGTGGTCGCCAAGCGTAAAGAGAGTACGTATGTCAGCCGTCGATCAGCGTCTTGGCAGAAGGTCATTAACTGGTCCTATGCTGACGTATTTATAACAGGTTATCGAAAAGAGGAATTCGGGTGGCTTGCAGGCGTACCAAATGAGAGTGGTAAAATACGTCCGTCCGGCATCATTGAGCTGGGGGCAACGCCGACCCACAAGAAGGCGTTTTATGGAGTCTCTAAATCATTGATAACTGGTGAGGATCGCGAGTATGTTTACGTAGAGCCGCGTATAAGGGCTCGCGTAAAGATGCGTAACTGGACTAAGGCTGGGCTTCTGCGGAGTCCGGTGTTCACCGAGTTTATTGTCTAAAAGAAAATCCCCGCTAACCTTTATTGGTCGGCGGGGATTGCTTTATTTAGAGTATTCACTTACTTCAAACGTTAGGATACGATCATACAGCATGTAATCCTTACGGCTGCTGAATGGGCCTTTATTGTTACTATGTTTATCAATGGCATATGAAGCCGATCCAGAACCAGCCTGTTTGCCTTCATACCATGCAATAAAGTCATTGACCTCTTTCATGCTAAGGTCGAATTCTTTTTCCAATCCGGTTGTCATAGTGACTACAAGGATTGCACGGTCCCCAGTTGGTTGAGATGGATCGGTTGGTTCGGGAGTTGGTGTTGAACTGTCAATCTTTCCGAATATTTCTATAGTATTAACCGGAGAATTAGATAATG
>RCUE01000188.1_pt1 | contig 22078 bp, 23 predicted proteins | sample 2166111 | NCBI WGS metagenome assembly RCUE01 (sample SAMN09930795, study PRJNA488358) | compost metagenome | feature: garden; material: soil; isolation source: compost soil in phenylacetonitrile-enriched culture | place: Germany: Experimental Botanical Garden Goettingen | collected 2016-01-27 | reverse complement strand
CTGCGCAATTTTGAAGCGAATTCTCCGATCTACAACATTTTAAAAAATGATTTGGAAATTACAAAAGTAGAAACAACTTTCGATCCTAAAGACGATTACTACGTCTTGGAGAATCGTGGTGGTACTGCCTTTATTCCATTGCGTGAACTGACGAGCGAACTGAACTCCGAGTTAAAATGGGATGCAGCTGCCAAACAGACTACTGTAATTGATGATATTACAGGTAAGACGATTAAGCTGAAAAGTGGCTCCAAACAGGCTGTACTGGAAGGAAGCACATTGACGCTGCCACAAGCTCCATATACGGATGAATATGGTACATTGTATGTTCCTTTCAAATCAGTTGCCGAGGCGCTTGGCGCCACAGTAACTCGTAATAATGATGGGGAATATGTACTGAAACGCGACTAAAAAGAAATTCAAGGAACCGGCCCAATTAGGGGCTGGTTCTTTTTTTGTTATATTGTTAAAATGCTCAGTAAAGCGATTAAAATAAGCGCTTACAAATTTTAAAAGTGCCATACTTTCATACAGGGAAAATTGAGATAATGATAGTATCATTCCAGCATAGGAAAACACATACAATTAGGGGGATATACGATGAAGGATATGGAACTATTGAATTCCAGAGAGGGACAAATGGTGCTTGCCCGAATGTACGGTCAACAGCAAATCTCTGAGCAAACGACTCGATATGAATCACTTATACAGGCGTATCGGGAGCATTTTGGCGTAGGGGATATTGAACTGTTTAGTGCTCCGGGGCGCTGCGAAATTGGTGGAAATCATACAGACCACAATCACGGGAAGGTGCTGGCAGGCAGTATTACACTCGATACCATCGCTGCAGCTTCTAAAGTGGAGGAGTCTGTAATTACATTCTTTTCTGAAGGCTACAAGACGAAGTACGTCATCGATTTAACCGACTTGTCGCCAAAACCGGAGGATGACAGTACGATGCTGCTGATCCGTGGCATTGCCGCTGGTCTACTTGAATTCGGATACCGTATCGGGGGATTCCAAGCTTATATATCAAGTAATGTATTCTCTGCTTCAGGTTTAAGCTCTTCCGCTTCTTTTGAAATGTTGATATGTACGATATTAAATCATTTTTATAACGAGGGAGCGTTAGATGCTGTTGCTAAATCCAAAATTGGTCAGTATGCGGAAAATGGCTATTGGAACAAGCCGTCGGGGCTGCTCGATCAGATGGCTTGTGCATATGGCGGCTTGATTTCCATTGACTTTGAAAATCCCAAGGAACCGATCATAAATCCTGTTCATTGGAATTTTGAACAAAACGGATATTCCCTCGTTATTGTAAATACAGGTGGAAATCATGCTGATTTAACGGACGATTATGCGGCGGTGCCCAACGAAATGTTTGCAGTGGCTCAGTCTTTAGACGCTTCGGTTTGCCGTGACTTATTGCCGGAGGATCTATATGCCAACCTTAAAATGGTCAGGGAAAAAGCAGGAGACCGTGCAGTACTGCGGGCGTTGCATTTTTTTGAAGAAAATAGACGTGTGGATGAACAGGTGAAATCACTGGAGGAGGGGCGCTTTACTGATTTCCTGAGGCTCGTTACCGAATCTGGTAATTCCTCATGGAAATGGCTCCAAAACGTATATAGAAGTGGGATTGCGCGGGAACAAGACGTATCGGTTGCACTGGCTTTAACCGAAATGTATTTAAAGTCAATAGATAACAGCGCATGCAGAGTACATGGTGGTGGCTTTGCTGGTGTCATCTTGACGATTCTTCCGAATGATCATGTGGATGGTTATAAGGAGTGGATCAGCGGCATGCTGGGAACTCCGGTACTTGTTGTCAACGTCCGTGAGGACGGTGCTGTTAATGTTAGTGATTTGATACATGTTGAACGGACTCATTGCGAGTCTACAAACTAGTCAGTCAGTAGAAGACTTTAACCCATGGGTTAAAGTCTTCGTCCTTTTTATCCCCGATACAGCTTGGGTTTGCGTTATAATAAAGAGATGATAGTTTTAATGAAGGAGGGCCTGTCATGGCTATATACCCGTCCTGGTCCTATTCGCAATCGAGGGCTCAAACGTTCGATGAATGCTTACGCAAATACTATTATCATTATTACGGCTCGCATAATGGCTGGAATTCGGCACAGGGCACTGAAGAGCAAGTTACGTTGTATCGGCTTAAGCAACTGAGCAACTTATATATTTTATTTGGAAATATTACGCATCAAATGTGTGAATCAGTCATACGTGGATGGATGGAAAAAGGGGCTATCCCGCGCACAGCATACCTCGAGACAGCTATGAAGAACATGTTGAATAACAGCTACAAGGAATCGCTACACCGTGAGCTATGGCTACAAGATCCGAAAAATCGCGTCATGCTGGCGGAGGTTTATTACGACGACGAGGTGCTTCCGGAACGGATCGCCCTTATTAAGGAGCGACAGCACGCGGTGATACACAATTTGTACCGTACCGCGGTTTGGCGTGAACTGCAACAGGGAAAGGCCCGAATTGTAGAAGTGGAGAAGTGGGATACGATGCTCCTTCATGAGACGAAAGTGTATGTCAAAATGGATTTGCTCTATCGTAGAGACAATGGAGACATGGTCATCGTGGATTGGAAAACAGGCAAGGAAGGCGATTTTTCCGACCAACTTTTTTTGTATGCTTCCTATGTGCAGGAGCACTATCAGCTTCCTTTGGAGAAGATCGAGGTACGTGTGGAGTATTTGATGACAGGAGAGCATGAGGTATATCGTCCCGCACAAGAGGATATCGACAAAGTGGTTGGTAATGTCGGACGATACATCGATGAAATGAAGTCCTGTCTCGATGACGATTACTATAATCGCCCCAAACCCGAGTCTTTCTTCACTCCGATGCCTTCCCGCAGAGCGTGCGGAGGCTGTAATTTTCGCGAGGTGTGTAAGTACCGAGCGGTGTGAAATGACTTGATCGCCTTTGCCCCCGGATTCCTACCCTAATTAAAGCTAGTGAATCCGGCCATATGGCAAATCTATAATTCTTCTATATTTTGAAACCGCTTTATAATTTAGATGGCGCGAGGTATGATAAGGGTATTATTGGAAAATGCGAAGGAGGAATTTAGGAAGATGACGAGTACAGAACACGCACGTATTCTATTTCAGGGAGATTCTATAACAGACGGAGGAAGGGGACGAAATGAGGATGCGAACCATTGGCTGGGTCAGAGCTATGTGTATCTGATCGCAGGTGCATTGGGGAGCCGTTTGACTACTACGCAGCCAGAATTTGTGAACCGGGGAATTTCGGGGGATCGAGTTTCGGATTTGTATGCACGCTGGAATGAGGACACGTTTAGCTTGAAGCCGAATCTGCTCAGTATTCTAATCGGGGTGAACGATGCCTGGCGGATCGTGGAGCAGGAGCCGTCCGGGGTGACGGACCGATTTGAACGAGCCTATCGCCACCTTCTGGAAGAAACACGTGAAGTGATGCCCGATATCGGGCTGGTGTTGTGTGAACCGTTTATTTTGAAAACGGGAGCTACCGAGGCGCGATGGGACATTTGGCAAGAAAAAATAACGGGGTACCAGCGTATTGTACGTCAGCTTGCGGACGAATTTGGGGCCGTATTTGTGCCGCTCCAGAGCATGTTGAACGAAGCCGCTACCCAGGCGGACGCCTCCTATTGGCTGCATGACGGGGTTCATCCGACAGCGGTTGGGCATCAGTTGATAGCTGATCAATGGATAGATATCGTGCAAAGGAGCCCGCTGGCGATTCGTTAACAGGGTCATACATAGTCTACTCCTTGTCATTTTTGGGTAATACACGATTATGGACATCATTACTTATGTTATGGTTCCATCCAAAAATGAATGTCAAAGGGGGTGCTTCTTGCTTCATTATGAACGGAGCAAGAGAGGGCTATGGAAACGATAAATATCATTCTGGTTATATTACTTATCGCATTAACTGCTTTTTTTGTGGCCTCGGAGTATTCCATTATTCGTGTGCGGGTATCTCGCATCAATCAATTGGCCTCTGAAGGCAACAAAAATGCAAAAGCCGTTAAAAACATTTTGTCTCGGCTGGACGAGTATTTATCTGCTTGTCAGCTCGGAACCACATTAACCTCAATGGCGCTAGGCTGGCTAGGGGAATCTACTGTTGAACATCTGCTACACCCCCTGTTTGTATTGGCTCATATTCCGGCAGGCCTGACGGGAGTGCTCTCCTTTTTGCTGGCTTTTTTGATCTTGACCTATTTCGAGGTGGTCATTGGGGAGCTGGTACCGAAAACATTCGCCATACAGATTGCTGAACCCATGGCATTGTTTTTTGCCCGTCCGATCACGATATTTTATAAAATGACCTATCCCCTGAATTGGGTGCTCAGTCGTTCCTCGCGTGTCATTACGGGTCTCTTCGGGCTGAAAAAGGTATCTGAAGAAGATGCAGCACTCAGTGAAGCTGAGCTTCGTTTGGCGTTATCTGAAGGCTTTCGTAGTGGTGAAATTACACCGACAGAATATCGATATCTGAACAATGTATTTGATTTTGACGACCGTGCAGCGCAGGAGATTATGGTACCGCGCATCCACATCCGTTCCATCTCCCACCAGGCAACAGTGGCCGAGTTTATGGAGCTGATCGAGGACAAAGTTTATAATTTTCTACCTGTAGCTGAACATGGAGACCGGGATCGTATTATCGGAATGATTCGCGTCAAGGAAGCCCTGCATGATTTGGCACGTGGGCACAGCACAGGGAATACGACGCTGGCTTCTTATATTCACCCGGTGCTTCAGGTTATCGAGACGGTTCAAGCTCGGGATCTGCTGATTCAGATGCAAAAACGACGCATTCCAGTAGCGGTGCTGGTGGACGAATATGGTGGAACATCTGGACTTGTCACACTGGAGGATATTATGGAAGAAATTGTTGGAGATATTCCTTCCTATACCGACACCGAAACCCCCGCAGCGTTAACTCCACTCATTACAAAAACAGATGATCATCGTTACATACTCAAATCACAGGCGCTCATTCATGAGGTCAATCGGCGCTTGGAGACGGATATTGAGGCCGGGGACGTATATACGATTGGTGGATGGATGCTTTCAGAGCGTTTTGATATCCAGCAAGGAGACAAGCTGACCATCGGTTTATGGGAGTTTACTGTACTGGAAAAAAACAGTCACCAAATAGACACAATTGAAGCGATAAAGAAAGCAGTCGTTGAACAGAAAAATGACAATGATTTTTAATAATGGAAAATGACTTTGTCGGTAACAGCTCGCTTAAGATGTGACGAATGGCCTGTAAAGCTTGTGACAGCGCGATTCGTCCGTTTTAAGATGCAAGCTGCTACCTGGTAATATATTGTTTTTTGTAATTAGGATAGGGGACTTAAGGCTCTGTATCTTTATGCTCATAAATATATCTGTCTGTGAAAAATTCTACTAGAAATGTAGCAATTTTATGGTAAAATGGAATCAAATTTGAGTTTTTTGGGGTGGGCTACAGTACATGAAGATGTCACTAGGTACGAAAATGGTTACTGCATTTGTCTCAATTTCTGCAATAACCTATGGAACAAGCGCTTTTTTTATTTTTGTACTCAAGGACTGGCTTGCTCAAGGTACACAAGAATGGGTGTACACTTCGATCATTCTGTTATTGGGTGTCCTGTGGAGTGGCATTTTGGGCTGGTTGATCTCAAAATTACTCACGCGGCCCATTGTTAGGTTGGCGAAGGCGGCAGAGGAAGCTTCGGCGGGGAACCTGTCTGTTGTGATTCCTGAACGTCGCTCGGAGGATGAAATCAAAGTTCTGTATGATGCATTTCGGCACATGATGCTGAACATTAAAGATATGTTCAATGAGATCTCGTACAGCACCAGAACCACTTCGCAAAGTGCGGAAAATCTGAGCTTGGCTATTGTACAGGCTACCACACAAATTGAGTCCATGTCTTCGGTGGTAGAAGATATTTTGAATGGCGTGGAGCAGCAAAAGCAAGCATCTGCCCAATCGATTAAAACAGCAGACCGAATGCTGGGCGATTTTAAAATGATGCGTAGCAAATCGGGACATATGCTGGAACTGTCTGGCCATATGGAGCATTCAGTAGATTCGACGCAGACCGTATTTTCATCCCTGATGGATGGAATGGGAGAGCTGACAGCATCACATGGTCGTTCGCAGCAGGTAATTGCACGACTGGAAAAAGAAGCTTCCCAAATTGAAGCGATTACAAGCACCGTGAAGGATATTGCTGAACAAACCCATTTGCTGGCGTTGAATGCTTCCATAGAAGCGGCGCGTGCGGGAGAAGAAGGGAACGGGTTTGCGGTAGTGGCTCACCAAATTCGCGCACTTGCCGCCCAAAGTACGGAGTCTGTGCAGCAAATAAATGCCATCGTTAGCCGTGTGCAGTCACAAATCGTAGAGACAGTGCAGTTGATGCATCAGCAAACGTCATTGGTCAGTGCCGAGGCGGAACGGACAAGCTCTGTGGATCAGACGCTGAACCATTTGAACGCTATTGTACGTGAATTTGTCGAGAGCATCCGTTTAATGGAAGAGGCCGTGACGGAGCAGACGAATCGGGTAGATCAAACCTTTGAGCAGATCCATCGTATTCAGCAAATGTCTGGGGCCTTCTCTGAAGGGGCTCACAAAATTTATACAGCTGCTCATGAGGAGACAGCAATTATGCAGGAAATTTCGTCTTCTTCCGAGGATTTGAAAGTGCTTACGAATAAACTCATGATGAAAACACGTGGAATGCAACTATAATCAGAAATCGTCATGTGAGGCATGATATATACGAACAAAATGTAGCCGCTATACACCGGAAAACGCAGCAAAATGGTTTCCCGGTGTGTAGCGGCTATTTTTTAATTTCAAAAAACTCACATTGTTTTCTAGGGTGGTAAGCCAGATCACTGACGCTGGATTGCACGACGATGGTTTGATCGTCGAAACGGATTATGATTCCGCCAGAGCCAATCAATTGGTCATCCTGAAATACTCGGACACGAAGATGACGTTCCAGTGCCTCATTGAAATCCTGATCTGTAATTAATCGGCGATTAATGGCCATGAGGGTTCTCCTTTGAATATAATATCTTTTATCATAAAGGTAAGGTATTGAACAAGCAAGAAACGCGGCTAGAACATAATTGGCTATTGGGTATAAAATAGAAGGCAATGAAGCGAGAAAGAGATTAAAGGGGGCTAGCTATGGATAGGTCGTGGTCAGGGCCTTGGTTTGATGCCAACGCGCCAGAAGGGTTCGAGGCTTTTTCTCCGTCACATGGGTTGGCTGTATTGGGACTCATTGTTTGCGCTTTGCTGCTGTGGCTGACTAGGGGATGGATTCGGTCGAACAAGCCTGTAAGTGAGGGAATTCGCTGGTTGTTAATTACAGTCCTCATTCTGTCAGAGGTGACTCTGAATATTTGGTATGTGATGCAGCATATTTGGGATGTCCAGACTTCATTGCCATTAGAACTGTGTAGTGTGACACTGCTGTTGTCTATCCTGATGCTCATTTTTCGAAGCCGCTGGTTATATCCGATCATCCTTTTTGCCGGAATTGGAGGGGCGCTCCAAGCAGTACTCACGCCTAATTTGGCATACGCATTTCCGCATTATCGTTTTATCCATTTTTTCGTAGCTCATAGTGCTATTATTTTGGCAGCCTTGTATATGACCTGGATAGAAGGACTCCGACCGACGTGGAAGAGTGTGGGAGGAGTGATGCTTTTTCTGAATGGCTTGGCGCTGATGGTGTGGATCGTAGACGATGCTCTCGGAGCTAACTACATGTTTCTGGCCGGAAAGCCGTCAACACCGTCGATATTAGATTTTTTAGGGCCATATCCTCTGTATATTGTGGCTGAAGAAGTCATTGCACTGCTGTTCTTTTCTCTTCTGATGCTGTTGTTCGAGGTGCTTCCGGGAGGCAGGCTGTATATCCGCTCGCGTAAAGGAACTGTGCATAGTGCTGACAGGTCGTCATAGTGAGGTTGTAGAGGCGTTGTAAAGCCATATAAAAGCAGCCTATTCCACAAGTATATGACTAGGGATAAGGCTGCTTAGAAGCCTAAACAGTTGTACGAATGGGTATAACGTTCCCCATTCTAATACTTAACGCAGTAGTGATTCTGCTCCGTCTACATAAATTTCCGTACCCGATACATGAGATGACTCGTCTGAGGCGAGAAACAGGACCAGATTGGCAACCTGCTCTGGCTCACCAGGGGCATCCTCTAGCGGATGCTCTCCGCCCTTCGGAAATTCGACTGGAATTTGTACCTTCTTCAAGTCTTCCGAAGGGTACGTGTTATCGTCAATTTGCGTGTCGATAGCTCCCGGGCATATCGCGTTGACCCGAATTTTGTAACGTGCCAGCTCCAGCGCTGCCATTTTCATAAAAGCAACCTGAGCTGCCTTGGTGGAGGCGTAGGCTGAGAATCCAATACCCGAAAAGGTTCGATTACCGTTGATGGAGCTGGTAATGATAATGCTGCCACCGCGTTCTTTCAGGTAAGGGACGGCATATTTAACGGTAGCAAAGGTGCCGCGAAGATTAATGTTCATCGTGCGGTCCCATTCCTCCAGTTCCAGTGTCTCGATAGGGGCCATGGTGCCGTTAATGCCTGCGTTGGCGAACACAATATCCAGCTTTCCGTACGTTTCCACGACTTTAGCGAACCCCTGCTGAATCATATCCGGCTTGGATATATCACATTCCAGTACAAGCGCCTCGCCGCCAGCCTGCTCGATGGTTGCTTTGGTCTCCTCTGCATGCTTGGGTGTCCGATCCAGCATGACCACCTTGGCGCCTTGTTCTGCAAAACGGATCGCGGTCGCCTTGCCAATTCCTGAACCTCCACCACTGACCACTGCTATCTTTCCTTGCAATCTCTGCTCTGCCATTGACTATTCCTCCCATTCCGTTCATAAACTAAACCTGACTCGTTATTCCATACCTCTGTACGTTGATGGTGAAACAGTCACACTGGATTTCATCCCATTTGCGAAATATGGTAACATAGGCGAACCAGCAGGAACTTATAGCAAAAACATATAGCAGGAACAAGTATGGAGAAGACCGAGTGACGGAGGTGGATCGAATTGAGCTATAACGCAAATAACCGACCCGAATCGACAGACGCTATAGCACTGACCGGAAAAATGAAACCGTGGGCACTAAGCGGCCCCAGTATTCAAATCGATCCGTTGTTTCCCTATTACGCCAACCGTTCGCGGGACAGTATAGCAGATGAGATCGCCCTTGCGGGCTACCAGACCGTTCATTATTTTGTCGTGCGTGAAAATGAAGTGGATGGAGCGCTTGTTGCTGCTTTTCAACGCAGAGGCATAGCGGTGTGGGCAATGGTGCTAGGCAACGGCTCTTTTGGCGTGTCCCAGCTACCGCCGGAGTGGAAAGAATGGCGCATGGAGCTGCTGCGCGAACCGAACGACGGATTTCAGCGGCTTTCGCATTTTGCTCAGGAGTATGTGGAATGGAAAAAGAAAGCCGCTGCCCGGCTCGTCACCGACATTCCGTTCGACGGGTTCGAGGTGGCGGAGCCTTATTTCCCCGAATGGAACGGGCTGCGCAGTGGAGTGTACGGGGATATTGGGCCGCATGCACAGCGCGCCTTTCGCGAGCGTAGCGGTGAGGACATTCCGGATTTTCGCGACAAGCATGCGCGGAATTATTACCGGAAGGTTCCGAAGCTGTACGCGCAGTGGGTTGATCTGCGTGTGGACGCCGTGAACGGCCTGATCAGCGAGCTGGTGAACGGCGCAGGCGGTGTGCGTGATGTCCGGCCGGACATCTGCGTGGCGACATGGTCGCTTGCTGTGAGCGGACGCGGCGATGTCCCAGGCCAGCTGCGGGAATGGCAGGGTCTGGACGCGGTAGCTATGATCGGGTGCGTCGCCCCGGATATGCACGTACTCCAGACCCATTGGCCGGACTGGATGCGCCGCCGTCTGCCGCCGCAGTATACCCACGGCTACGCCCGCATCGCGCAGTCGATACGGGCCGCTTATCCGGGTCTGCCCCTCGGGGTGCAGGCGGATATCGGTTCTCTCGCGCGTATGGTTCGGGACCGTGAGTGGACGCGGCGGTTTGGCGCTGCCGCCTTGGAGGGCGGGTACGACGCCTGGACCGCCTATGAATACCATTTGGGTGGTTACATGTACGATGAGCCGCCCAAACCGCTTAAGGCGGAACGATCAGCTGAAGATGAGGTGGTTATTTCTTTCAGCAAGCGGATTGCTACACCGTCTGTAGATGAGCTGCGTATATGGAGCCGGGAGGACAGAGCAGGTACAACACGTGACCTGAGCCGCCACCTAAGGAAGGATTCACTAACGTTGTTGGAGCTTGTGGATGCCGTAGCAGACGGAAACCGTCTATTGCTGCGTATACGCAATTTACCAGCGGGGGCGTTCAGCTTGCGCCTTGATGGTGTACAGGATACACCGGAGTTGTGGCTGTTTAAGGGGAGAAAGGTACATCGCAATCTGCCAGAGCATGAAGTGAAGATACCTTAAAATTTGGGTAATAACAAAATAACAGCTGTATAAACGGCTCATTTGCCGTAGCATTATTGAGTTGTATATATTAAGGCAACATCTTTTCAAAACATAAATAAATAGTGGAGTGAAAAAAGTATGTGGGATTGGGATTATCTGATTCGGGTCATGTTCGCTGGCTTGTGCGGTGCGTTAATCGGCTATGAACGGAAGAGTCGGATGAAGGAGGCAGGCATTCGCACGCATTTCATTGTCGGTATTGGCGCAGCGCTCATGATGGTGGTATCCAAATATGGGTTTCAGGATCAAGCCGTCTGGTCTAACCTGTCGCTGGACCCTTCCAGAATAGCAGCGCAGGTTATAAGTGGAGTCGGCTTTATCGGCGCAGGGATGATTTTCACACAAAAAAATAGAATCAAAGGACTGACCACTGCCGCAGGCATCTGGACTACCGCCGGAATCGGTATAGCCGTAGGTGCAGGGATGTATGGGCTTGGTGCAGGTGTGACGTTGTTTATTTTAGCGGCTCAGTCCTTGCTCCATAGTCGGTTTTATCAGATGGCTACCCCGTCTACGCGACAAGTGGTTGTTCAGGTCGACAATGAACCGGGCGTACTGAATCGGATCAAAGAACTGTTGGAGCACAAGAAGCTGACCATTCACAGTTTTCACGCCGAGCGCATCAATAACGGTGAACAGTTGGTTATTCATATGCTTCTAAAGCTGTCCCGGTCAGAAGGAGTGGAGGAATTGCTGTCACTGCTGCAAGAGATGGAAGGTATTCGTTCAGTCGAGACCAAGTCCAATTAGACGAATTTACTGCTCATACAGTAGTTTTTTTGTCGAACGCTGGCGGCTCTTATAACGGAAAAAAACTTTAAAAATAATGATTGAAAACGCTTCCTTTTGTGTATATACTCTTACTACATCATAGAGGCAGCAGCTTAGAGAGCATCAAGGGATAAGCAAAAACGACCTCATGCGTATGCACAAGGTCGTTGCTGTTATCCCGTTTTGAAAGAGTGATTTGAATGTCTTACTTTACTTTGACTGGAGCTGGATATTTTTTACCCAGCGTATCCACAGTTACTTTTTTCATCGTAGCCGGTTGGATCGGTTTGTCATTGCTATCCCGTTTGGAATTGACGATAGCATCGACCACGTCCAGCCCGGACGTTACTTTACCGAAAGCGGCATATTGACCGTCGAGGTAGTCCGCATCGGCAACCATGATGAAAAATTGCGATCCGGCCGAATCCAGATCCGCTGAGCGGGCCATGGATAATACGCCACGTGTATGTTTGAGTGTATTGTTAACACCATTGCTCTTGAATTCGCCTTTAATACTGTAGCCGGGGCCACCTGTACCGTTACCTTGCGGATCACCACCCTGAATCATAAAGCCTGGGATCACACGGTGGAAAATGGTGCCGTTATAGGCTCCCTTTTGTACCAAAGAAATGAAATTGTTAACCGTGTTCGGTGCTACTTCCGGATACAGCTCAAGCTTAATTTTCTTGCCATCATTCATGACAATCGTGACAATCGGATGGGAAACAGCCTTGTTCTTGTCTTTAGTCGCAGCAGGAGTTGAAGTGCTTGTCCGGCTGGCAGCTTCCACATCGGCCGCTTTTGTACCGCATCCAGCAACCAGCACGAGCATGATGGCTAGTAGGCACAGCGTGTACCATGGGCGTATCGTTTTTCGGTTCATTGATATTCCTCCTGAAAGGTTGGATGGTGTAACATCCTAATTTAAAGTTTGGGGGCAGCGCAGAACACTTTTCCATTTTCTATCATACCTTTTTTGCTGGGGATAAGGAAATACGGGTTTGAAAGCCGTATTCTTGACCCATACTGCTGCTATTCCCAAGGAAAGGGGCAGGATCATGATGGAGGTAGACAAAAAGCTGGCAAAAGGTCTCATATGGGGTATGGCGTTCAGTCTGCCGGTTTGGGTAGGGGTGCTGTACTCAGTACAACATATTCGTGACTGGCTATAACATAAAGCGTAAAGATAGGCCAAAACCGTTATGGTTTTGGCTTATTTGTATTTGTGCCAGTCCAAATTGCTGTTATTCAGCAGATGCTCAAAGTTGTTATCTAGCTTCTTCTGTTCAGCTTTTTTTGCTTCGACGGCACGCTGCCGTTCGTCTTCTTTACGCTTGTCCTGTTCTGCTTGGGCTTCATTGGCTTGAGCCTTAAGTTTATTCAGCACATCCTGACTCAACAGATCCTTTAACGTAGCAGGTTTGTCCTGAGGCGCAGGAGCAGGGGAAGACGAATTTCTCTTCTTAGCCATGTCATCATCTCCATTCCATTCGATTATATCAGCTTCTTCACGGTTGTTCCACGATGGAAGGATGAGGGGGGCGGTAGACTTTTCTAATTGAGGGGGTAATAATGGAATGAGCAGAAGGGACGTGTGGCATCATGCATCTATATTGGAAGCGAAACCTGGTCATTTTGTGGATTGGAGTGTTGTTTTGCAGCATGGCCTATTCCGTGTCTATTCCGTTTTTACCTATTTTTCTGAATACGGAAATGGGCGTAAATGATCATTTGGAACTGTGGTCGGGGACTGCCTTTGGAGTCACTTTTCTAGCCAGTGCGCTGATTGCCCCATTTTGGGGTTCGCTTGCAGATAAATATGGACGTAAGCCGATGCTGATTCGTTCAGGCTTTAGCCTGGCGGTGTTGTACCTGATATGTGCTTTTGTGACAGATCCATATGTGTTCGTAGGAGTACGACTGTTTCAAGGCCTTCTATCCGGGTTTATTCCTGCTGCGATTGCGCTGGTCGGAACGGGTTCGCCAGAAGAGAAAACGGGCTATGCGCTCGGTATAATGGCGACCGCTGGGGCGACAGGCAGCATTATAGGCCCGTTGATCGGTGGTGTAGTGAGCCATTATTATGGCAATCGGAATGCCTTTTTTTTCTCTGCAGCTCTTGTACTGGTATCTGCATTAATTGCGACCTTTGGCGCTAGAGAGGACAGCTTCAAGGGAACCCGTACCCGCTCGCATGTTCGTGATGATATCAAGGAGGCTATTGCTAACCGGCCATTGTATTTTTTGCTTATTTTGGCCGGGATAAGTACCTTTTCCGTTATGATATTGGAACCGTTAATTACAGTATATGTGCTTGAGATGGGAGTTGACCGCAGCCAAGCTTCTCTAAGTTCCGGGATTGTATTCTCAGCCGTAGGCATTGCGGCGGTGTTGATGGCTCCTCAATGGGGACGGATTGGGGGACGGACCGGATTTGCACATGTGCTGCTGATTGGACTGATCGGTTCGGGAATCGGGAACATCCTACAATTTTATGTAACCAACTTCGTTGGTTTTGGTGCGCTTCGGTTTGGATATGGATTGTTTTATGCGTCCGTCATGCCTGCTATCAACGCAATGACTGTGGAGGTCACCAAGCCGGAGTTTCGCGGACGAGCCTTTAGCTTGAATCAATCAGCCACCCAACTCGCGACCATGGCGGGGCCGTTGATTGGCGGCATGCTTGGCAGCTGGATGCCAATCCGCTGGATCTTTGTGTTAAACGGTGGCATATTGCTGCTTGCAGCATTGTTGCTATGGGCCAAGGGAAAAAACGTTTTTCCGGTTTCAGCCAAGAAGAACGTCACGGATCAGGATATTCATTCTGCCGGATAGGAGAATGACAGCAGATTGTCTAATGGCATAAGCTTAAGGTTCCTAGAGCAGGTCTTTTTTTGCGCGATTAGATAATTATCCCAAACCTTTACTTTTAGTATACTTATTCATAACCCTCTACACTGATAATATGACAAGGAGGGATATATTATGATAAGAGACGACATTTTGCGTCAACAGCTTGAGAATGCTCGTCAAAAGCTGTATATTTTGCAAGCAAAACATGGTTTTAATCATGCCAGTGTGCTCAGACAGTCTGTAATTATGGATAACCTCATCAATCAATATAACCACCTTTTTTATATAAAAGAAAAAAAACCGACGGCATAAATGTAACCGATGGGCGAGAAACTTTTGGTGAGGTCACTCGCCCTTGTATTGTAGCGCTGATAATTATAACAACGATGCTTGTCTTAACTTTTCTAACTAGTGTGCAATCTATCATTTTAGGTACGGTTTGTTTGATGGGCACTTAGTAAAACACCGATAATAACGACCAAACCGCCGATGATTTGGCGCCATGTAATCGTTTCTTGCAAAAGCAACACAGAAAATAAGACTCCAAATATCGGAACCAAATTCATCAGAGAAACGGAACTGCTCGGTGACAGCTTGATTAATCCGTAATTATAAAGCAAAAATGCGATAACGGAGCAGAATACACCCAGATATACTAACAACATAAACGATCCTGTTGTTGGAACCTGCCAACGATCCTTTTCTAATAGAGCCAACGGTATAAAAAAGATACTCCCTGCAACGGTTTGATAAAAAGATAACGTCACAGGCGGATATTTGTCCACAACCTTGCGCGTCATGAAAGTGTAAAACGCCCACGCAAAACCCGTTCCAATCAATATTAAATTTCCGATGAGTTGATTCTTACTGTCCGAACTTTCGCCAACTGAAGTCAAGAAATATACCCCGATCATGGCCAGTGCTATGCCGCAGATTTTATATTTGGATAATTTCACTTTATACAAAATAAGTTCAAGCAGCGATGTAATTGCGGGATATGATGCAACAATTAATGCTGCGTTGGAAGCGGTAGTCAGGCTAACCCCTATATTCTCCATTGAAAAATAGAGAGTGATTCCCAAAACACCACTAAACGAAATCGTAGCCAAATCTTTTGGCTTTACTTTGACATGTTCTTTTTTAATCAGCAAAACGATACCTAGCACAACGGAAGCTATAATAAATCTGGATAGACCCAAGGTAAGAGGGGGGAACGTCGTGTAGGCTGCTTTGGTGGCAATAAACGATGTACTCCAGATCAATAGGGCCAGGATCGTAGAACCGTAGTAAATCCTGTTGCTTTCGCTGTGATGAGCTATGACTTTGTTCAAGTTAAATCCTCCCTGAGGTAATCCCCTGTGAAATAAAATAGTTGCTACTATAGTGACTACTATAAAAACGTTACTAAAAAGATAGTGTGTATATCAGTTTTTGTCAAGGGGAAGTGATATAGTAAGGATGAACACGAATTGAGGAGAAGACGTCATGAAACCAAAACCAAATATATTAGAAATTCTACGGGATTTGAATTTTAGTGAATATGAAGCCAAGGCTTATGTGACCTTATTGGAAAGCTCTCCACTTTCGGGATACGCCGTTTCATTGAATTCCGGGGTTCCGAGATCCAAAATTTACGAGGTTTTGTCTGGAATGGTCAACCGTGGGGACATCATGGTCAGTCAAGAAAATACGCCTCTGTATGTGCCGCTTCCGCCACATGAATTGATTGCCCAGAGAAAACGCAAAGCAGAGCAGATTTTCAATGTGGCGCAAGAGAGTTTGGAGCAGTACACGGCATCATTTCAAAACAGAGAGAATATTTGGAATATTTCGGGGTATGAAGCCATTATCAATCGTATAAATGAAGGGGTAAAAGGAGCTAAACACCGAATTTTATTGGAAATTTGGAAAGAGGATGCCGAGGTGTTCCGAGATGCCTTAGAGCAAGTAGCCCAACAAGGAATTGAAGTGATCATTGTAGCGTATGGGGAGCTTAACTTTGATTTCGCTACTGTTTACCGCCATGATATGAGTGAAGAGATTACGTCCGAAATTGGGGGGCGGTGGATTGTACTTAGCATAGACGACCGGGAGGTCGTAGCTGGCATACTTTCACTAGGAGATGACAGCCGCGCTGCATGGACGTTGCATCCGGGTCTGGTGATGCCGATTACGGAAGTGATTATTCATGATATTTATATCATGGAAATCCTATATGAGTTCCGTGAACAATTAGAAGAGAAATTCGGCCCTAATCTAATCCATCTCCGCAATAAATTTGCTATGGGTCCGAATGGCAAAGGATATTATATTCCTTTGACTGAAAAAAGCATGAAACGTGTATAGAGATTGTCTGAGGTCCGATGTGCAAAAATAAACAGGCCCATGGAGTGTTATTCCATGAGCCTAATTTTATTGGATGTTGTGTTCTATTATTTTACGGTTACAATCACACGTTGATAATGCTTTAAAGGATGTTTTCCATTGTCCTGTACTTCTGCAATGATATGAAGCGTATTCCCTGACTTAGCATCTGCGGGAACTGTGAAACTAACTGCATTCGTATCACTACCTTGCAAGTCAATCGTGTTTACTTTCTCTCATTTCTGTTCCCCTCTCTGAACGTTCCTATGATGTTTTTTTAGGATTATGACCATGTAAGTATTCTTTTTATTCAAGATTTAGGCATAAAAAAAACCTAAACATATATATGTCTCAACAATAGTTGAGCATATATACATTTAGGTTTTGCCTGCATGATCAGTCACAATCCTGATCCGATTTTACATCAATGTCCGAGAAAATGAAAGCGGTTTACAAGTCCCAGCATAAAATTAGTTTTACGCTTTGAATAAACCGGATTCTTTGACTTCAGATAGGAAGTTGTGGAACTCAGGAATGTTCAGCTGTTGCTGAGCATCGGACAAAGCGACTGCCGGGTTCGGATGGACCTCCACCATGATACCGTCGGCTCCAGCAGCCAGGGCAGCTTTGGCGCAAGGGGCCAGGATGTCCTTACGGCCTGTCGAGTGAGTCACGTCCACCAATACAGGCAGATGACTTTCCTTTTTCAAAATCGGAACAGCGGAAATATCCAGCGTGTTACGCGTCCATTTTTCGTACGTACGGATACCGCGTTCAATCAGCATGACTTGCGTGTTACCACGGGAAACGATGTATTCAGCAGCATGAAGGAACTCTTCCATTGTTGCAGCCAGTCCGCGTTTGAGCAGAACCGGAGTTCTTGTTTCACCCGCAGCTTTGAGCAATTCAAAGTTGTGCATGTTACGTGCACCAATTTGAATAATGTCGATGTATTGGATCGCTTCCTCCAAATGTCTTGGATCGACGATTTCACTGATTGTAGCCAGTCCGAACTCATCACCTACACGTTTGAGAATTTGCAGTCCTTCCACGCCCAGTCCTTGGAAATCGTACGGAGACGTACGTGGTTTAAACGCGCCACCACGAAGAATCGGCACACCGGCTTCCTTGAGAGCCGCACCTACTTCACGAGTTTGCTGGTAGCTTTCCACCGAGCATGGACCTGCGACCATGATGGAGGCTTTGCCGCCTACCAGCGTATCTTTAACCTTAATAATTGTGCTATCTGGTTGATTTTTGCGGCTGACGATCAGATGTTTTTTGTGTTCTTCTTTTTGATAGTTCAAAGAAGCCTTGAAAATATTTTTGAACAGTTGGCGAATCGTAGCATCGTCAAAAGGCCCACGGTTAGCCGCGATCAGCTTGTCCAGCATTTGTTGCTCACGTACCGGATCAAAGTCAGGTACCCCTTGAGCTTCCTTCAATTTTCCAAGTTGTCCGGCCAGTTCAGCGCGTTGGGACAGCAGCTCCAGCAATTGCAAATTTGTAGCATCGAGTTGTTCACGCAGCAGCTCCAAAGAATTTTCATTTGTAGACATACAGTACTACACCCTTCCCGAATTTAATTTGTTTTTTCTGTCAGTCCATGGACTTTTTTGCAGAAAATAACACAAAAAGGCACTCGCCGCAAGGGACGAATGCCGTGGTACCACCCTAATTACAGAAGTATACATACGAATCGTCAACGTCGTTCAGTCGACAGCAGTAACTTCTGAGCTTGATGCCCGTAACGGGGGCTTCCGGAAACCTCTACTCGGACAAAGGAATGAATCCTTCTGTCGGTTCAAGGCTCGACTCGGGAGTGAATTTCAACGCGGGATTGCGGTACGCTCTCAGCAATTCGTACCTTTCTGTGGGAATCCGTTAGACGTTTACTTGTCTCCGTCGATGTCTTTGTTCATGGTATTCAAAAGATTTGACCTTATTTTAAACAAAGTAGGTGCAGAAGGCAAGCCCTGATTATCAGGTTCAAGTTTTTGCCCTTGAATTGCTGCCCTTTTATTTTCCTTGATCCCTGGGTTCGGGATTCGCAGATGCGACTCCTCGTGGGTTATCTTCGGTCGAGGTATCGTCCGTATTCGTCTTGTCCGCAGTCCTACGGTCGTCTGCTTCCACAGGATTCAAGGCTTTATACCGTTTGTATTCCATATCGGCCTGAGACATCGGATCTTTATACATAGGAGATCAGTCAACTCCTTTCTGTTATACACTACATTACCCGCATAGCAGAATGGGTAACCGTTTTCTTTCACTCGATAAAATGAAGTGGTTAATCCAGCATATCGTCGCTTTCCAGTTGATCTTCTTCATCCCCATCGGTACCATTCAGCAAATCGGTACCATGCAGGAATTCGGCAGGAGCAGAAGGATCAACGGGACTGTTCGGTGTCAGTTCATCGGCATCTGGTACGTCCTCCAGAGGAGTATCCGGCCCTTCGGTCAGATTCTCCCAGTTGGTTTCTGCATTTTGCAGAGAAGGCTCAAAATCATTGTCATGTAGCTCAGTAGTTCGATCGTCACGATTTGCCATGTTGCTCAGCTCCTTTACTTTTTGTTGCTTATTCCGACCTTACCCAAACAGCGGAACGGCTAAACCTTCAGTTAGTGTGTCTGTAGGAAGTTAAAATCATGCGAATAGGGAGATGCCCATTCTCAATTAGCGTTTTTTTGGTAACTGCTGTGATATGATAAAGAAGATAGGGAGGGATATGAATTGGAATGGTACATGTTTGGTCCGATGATTAGTCGTATCCGCGTAGGACAAAAGGCATCTACCCCGGGATTTTCCCGCACCCTCATTCGACGCCCGGAAGGCTTATACTGGACAGATGGCGGACAGGCCGGAAAAATAGTAGAAATACGCGATTATTTATTTTCCGATATTTGGACGATCTATGAAGATGAAGATTGTGAACCATGGTTGGAGCTTAGAGAGCAGAAAGAGCGGCGCGAACAGGAAATGATCATTAATCAATATGAAGATTTTACAAAAAATGAGTAAAAAGAACATGATATCCTTCTTGTGAAGAAGGTATGCACATCATCGTATAGAATAATATAATTTCAGGACGTAAAAAATGTTAAAACGTATACAAACTTGTAAATCCTACTATGTAACTTTGAGGTGCTTAATATGAGGCATGTGCCCAAAGCTGTCGCCGCCCTGCTAGCGGTCATTGTGATGCTGTTGTCGCTGGGTCACTCCGCCTATGCGGCCAAAATGACCCCGGAAGGGGATTATAAAATACCCTCCTGGGATATGAGATGGGGAGAGGTAGACGAGGATGGCTCTTTAGATGAGGTAAAGAATCCCAGCAAGATCTGGATGCATATTGAAGATGATACACAACTGCTTAGGCAGCCCGGCAATATAGGCTCCGCCTGGATTCGTATTAAGTTACCTTCGCTAAATGATGAAACGCCAGCGATCCTTTTTGAAAATATTTATGGCAGGCATATTACGCTGTATAAGGATGGGACCAATTTTTACGAATCCTACCGTGGGTACAATTATGAGAATAATCGTATTCTGATTCCGCTGAAGCCGGAAGACAGCGGTAAAACATTATACATATGGACGGAAAGCAGTAAGAAAAGACTGGGCATCATCGGTAATGTGATGACCGGTGATTATCGTGATTTGTTGGGGACCTTGGTCAGAATGGATGTTTTAGATATTGTACTGGGCAGTACGTTTATCTTTATCGCCCTGGTGCTGCTGATCTGCTCGTTTTTTCTGTTCCGTCCGAGTATGGCCATGTGGCTGTCTCTAAGTGCGATTGTATTGTCTATTGGTCTGATGATCGTAACGTATTCACCATTCTTGTATACATTCTATCGCGGCTATGGCAAGCTGTACTTACAACTTTTTGATGTGGCACTATTTATTCTGCTGCCCTCATTAGCCTTCTTTTTTGAGCAAAACATCAATTCGATTATACTGATTCGCAAATTCAGAAAGTTGTTAACCGCCTACTCTTTGTTCTGCTTTACCATGATGATTGTGAATTTAGGAGCACAGGAGCGGTTGAACAACATATATTATTTTTTTAGTGTAGTCATTCTGGGTATATTACTCGTCGCCTTAATGATACTGCTGGTATTTGCTTCGGTTCGCATGGCACTTAAGGGTGATCACGAAGCGATCATCTTATCGACAGGCTTTGCATTTTTTGCAGTCATCTCTATCGGGGAACTGAGCTGGTTTTTCATTCTGGACGGACACTACAATATGTTTTTGTGGAAATGGGGCGTGTTCGGTTTTGTACTGGCGTTGATCGCGATTTTGGGCAGAAGACTGGCAGAAAAGCACAAGCAGGTGGTTCGGTATTCCAGAGAACTGGAGATGTTCAATAATGAGCTTCAACGTTCGGAGAAAATGGAGATTATTAGCGATCTGGCTGCATCTGTAGCTCATGAGGTACGTAATCCCCTTCAAGTTACACGTGGATTTCTTCAGTTGATGAGCAAGCAGGAGGATGGTAAGAACAAAGACTATCTACATATCGCTCTGGAGGAGCTGGATCGAGCTTCCGCGATTATTACTGATTTTCTGACCTTTGCCAAGCCAGAATTTGACCAAACCAAAACGTTGACCATATTGGACGAATTCAAGCATATTGAAGGAATCATCAGTCCAATGGCTAATTTGCAAGGTGGAAAAATTTCGCTGGATATTCCCCAGGAAATCAAAGTACGCGGGAATTCCTCCAAGTTCAAGCAGGCGTTCATCAATATCATCAAAAACAGTATTGAAGCGCTGCGAGACCAGGGGCTTATTCATATATGGGCTTATGTGGATAACGGAGAAGCTGTCATTCATATTCGGGATAATGGTGAAGGGATGGATGCTCAGACTTTATCCAGACTAGGTGAGCCTTATTTTTCGAATAAGACAAAAGGCACGGGTTTAGGAATGATGGTGACTTTTCGGATTATTGAAACGATGAATGGAAAAATAACTTTTACAAGTGCAAAAGGGGTGGGAACAGAAGCGACCATCCGCTTCCCCGTAGCCGGATAATATCCGGCTTTTTTGCGTTCGGAGAAAACGGAGGGAAGCTTGCTGAGCCCACCCCTATGAGGTTAAGGAATCTAGATTAAATAAGCATTAACAATCATTCTACCACATTGAGCGAGGTTTCTGGGATGCAGCGAGCACGCCGGAGGGGTCTGGAGGAATTACCAGAAAAAACTGATCAGGCGTTTCTTCTAATGTTTTGATTTGGATATGATCGGGGATCACGACTCCTAACACATCACGAATTGCAGATTTGGGATCAGTCATCAGTTTCTCTCTGAAACTGGCATCCTCCCAAGCTTTTTGAATGACTTGTGTTTGAAGAACTTCAGTAGCCATCAAAAATCACCCTCTCATTCAATTGGTTATAATTACCTAGTCAGTATACCACGTAAGACTCAGAAAAATCTAGCATTATTTCATATTTTTGGAGAGCCA
>RCUE01000186.1_pt1 | contig 22379 bp, 17 predicted proteins | sample 2166111 | NCBI WGS metagenome assembly RCUE01 (sample SAMN09930795, study PRJNA488358) | compost metagenome | feature: garden; material: soil; isolation source: compost soil in phenylacetonitrile-enriched culture | place: Germany: Experimental Botanical Garden Goettingen | collected 2016-01-27 | reverse complement strand
TCTGTGCTCCGAAAAGTGCATTTACGTTGCCTTCCTCATCGCATCCCACCACCGGTAGAATCAGTGCGTCTGACGATTCCAGCAGCTTGACAGACAATGGCTCTAATGTAACTCCTTTGAGTGGTACTTCGAGCTTGTCAAAGCCGACCACAGTGACAGTAGCATCCATGTCGACACATTTGCGGATTACCTCAAGCTGCCTCGCATCGCCACCCAAAACAACGATGCGCATTCCTGTTAGCATCCGGATCACTCCTTTCCGAGACACGATATGCTTTTATTCTATGCAGATGCCCGGGAAGGGGTGAAAAAACACAAAAAAGCCGCCCCTCTACGGAACGACTTTTATGTGTATGCTTACTCTTAAGCGAGTAATATTGAAGCTTCCTACAAAATGGACAATTGTATTACACTGCATGCAAGTGAACCGTAGACTCAGCGTCCTGTATGACCAAAGCCTCCAGCACCGCGTACAGTTTCAGACAAATGGTCTACTTGTTTTAACTCCACCTCAGGCACAACCTGAAATACCATTTGTGCAATTCGCTCATTGCGCGTAATGGTGAACGGTTCCTCGCCTAAATTGATAAGAAGCACCTTAATCTCTCCACGATAATCTGCATCAATCGTTCCAGGCGTGTTAAGACAAGTAATACCATGCTTGAGAGCCAGTCCACTACGCGGACGGATTTGTGCCTCTAATCCTGCTGGCATAGCTATTGCAAATCCAGTTGGAACGAGACATCGTTTGCCAGGTTCCAGAACCAAATCCTCCTGCACTGCTGCATACAAGTCAAACCCAGATGCAAGCTCTGACATTTTGCGGGGTAGCTCAATATCTTCATTGCCCCCGAGTCTGTTAATTTCAACGTAAGTTAACAAAATAGTCCCTCCTCATATCCTTAACCGCTGAATCACTCGATCCGACCATTGACAGAGCAAACGGCTCCGAAAACATCCGATCCAGCACTTTGTTCACATCATCAGCCGTTACTTGCTCGATGTGTTCAATCATTTGATCCAGCGTATAATGCTGACCCAACATTAACTCATTCTTTCCAAGACGGTTCATCCGGCTACCCGTACTCTCAAGGCTTAAGATCAGACTTCCTTTTAGCTGCTCCTTGCCTTTACGAAGCTCATTAGCGTCCAAACCATTGATAGCCACATCTCGTAACAACTCCAGTGTCAAATCGAGCACATCCTTTGTTTGCTTAGGAGCGGTGCCTGCGTAGATCGTGAACATTCCACTATCTGCATGGGAGCTATGATAGGAATAGACCGAATAAGCCAGTCCGCGTTTTTCACGAATTTCTTGAAATAAACGTGAGCTCATGCCCCCGCCGATCGCGTTATTCAGCAAAACCATACCATACTGGAGATCGTCGCCTATTGCAAATCCAGGCAGGGATAGACAAATGTGATTCTGCTCCGTTGCTTTCTCATGGTACAACAGCTGACCGTTAAACGCAGGTACTGTCAGTGGCGAAACGGTTCCATGATTATCGAAATGCCCAAAATGTTGCTCCAGCAATTCTACAAGACGATCGTCAACATTACCAGCCACACTGATAACTGTATTATCAATTGTATAGTGCTCCTTCATATAATGGCTGAGATGTGAGCTATCCATAGCTAGCAGGTGATCTTCGGTTCCGAGAATCGGATAAGCCAGTGGGTGCTCACCATAGGCCGCGCGAGAAACAAGATCGTGCACCATATCATCAGGTGTGTCCTCGTACATGGAGATTTCTTCCAAAATCACATTTTTCTCTCTTGCTAGCTCTTCCTGATCCAATTTGGAATTAAAGAACATATCAGACAGTACATCGACTGCGATCGGTAGATGCTCATCTAGCACTTTTGCATAATAGCACGTATATTCCTTCGAAGTGAAAGCATTAACATTTCCTCCGATGGCGTCAAATTGCTCAGCGATTTCCTTAGCACTAAAACGCTCTGTTCCTTTGAAAAGCATGTGTTCAATAAAATGAGAAATACCGCTATTGTCCGATGTTTCGTTCCGGGAACCGGTTTTAACCCAGATGCCGAAAGAAACAGAACGCACGGTTGGAATTTTTTCGATGACCACTCTTAGGCCGTTTTTAAGTTGAATTCTTTCCACGCTTGGCCCTCCTAAACTGAATTGCATACTTAGCCATAATGTTCAATCCTAACAGAAAAAAGACATTCACTCAACCAGAGTTGGTAGCTGCCGATCAGGGGAAAGCGTCTGACTAACAGTTCCAAGTACAAGTCCTTTACTACGGATGGCATGAATCATGCCTTTGAGAGCAGCAGCAGACGAATCTGTTGGGTGCATCAATATCAGGGAGCCTGACTCAACATTGCTGTTAATTTTATGAACCACCGATTGCGGTGACGGATGTTTCCAATCTACGGTGTCCAATGTCCACAGCACAGTTTTGAGCCCATGTTCTGCTGCTATATCCACTGTTTGTTGATTAAAGTCACCCGATGGAGGGGCAAACCAATTATTTTTGACACCTAAAGTTTGTTGAAGAAGCTCTTCCGTCTTTTCGATTTCTTGTACGGCTCTAGCTCGGCTCAAACGACTCATATTAGGATGAGAGTAAGCATGATTCGAAAGCTCATGCCCTCTTCTTTGAATTTCCTTGGCGAGTTCAGGATTTTTCTTCAGCCAACTTCCATCAAGAAAAAATGTAGCCTTAACCTTCTCCTGATCCAATGTATCCAATATAGGCACGATAAACTCATTCCCCCATGCTACGTTGATCATGAAGGAAACCATTGGTTTTTCAGGATTGCCCCTGTAAATTGGGACATTACCCAGTTGATTTAAATGTATTTTGGGTGCCAATTGGCGATATACATATTGAATAGGCCGATTTGGAGCTGCAATGGCTTTGCGATAGGTAGCATCCAGATCGACCTCCAGTCCGTTATAACCTGGAATAGCCTTCCACACCCTGTCTATCTTAGCATCAACTGGTTCTCTTCGCTGACGCGTTGCTTCTGTCTTTAGTCGCTGCATAAGCGCATTATCAGGCAAAGCTACTACCGCCATCGTAGGTGTAGCTTCAAGCTCTTCGGCTCCTGTAGCGTCTCCATTGCGTAATTGACTAGCGTAGTCACGAACCCCGCTAAACTGCCCAATTACCAGTGTGATGGCTAAAGTAGCTACCACCCACACTGCTCGTTTCACCCTACTCATCATTCCTTCATCCTCCCGCTCGTTTGTCCACATTGTATGCGAGAAGGACAAGATCTATGACGTAGTAAGCTATAGAAGCCCACTTGGGTGCAGCTTGTGCATATGTATGAAAAAAGAGCCAGAAACGTAGCTCTGCCTCTTTCCAAAAGCTTAAACAATGCTATTCAAATCCCTTGTACTGTTAATACGAAAAGCTACTCCTGTCTTTCTAGTCTGCAACATGCAGGTCCTAGGATTTTGCAGGTGCTTCTGCTGTCAGAACAGCCTTACGGGACAGATTGACACGTCCTTGTTGATCAATTTCGGTTACTTTCACCGTAATTGTATCCCCAATAGCAATTACATCTTCAACTTTGGCTACACGCTCAGTAGACAGTTGAGAAATATGAACCAGACCATCTTTACCTGGTAAAATCTCAACAAATGCACCGAATTTCTCAATCCGTTTTACTGTACCGATGTAAATCTCACCGACCACGACTTCCTTTACGATACCCTCAATAATGGAACGTGCTTTTTCATTCATCTCTTGATTTGTGGAAGCGATGAACACACGACCATCTTGTTCAATATCGATTTTCACGCCGGTTTCTTCGATGATTTTGTTGATGATTTTACCACCAGCTCCAATAACATCACGGATTTTGTCCGGGTTAATGTGCATCGTCATAATTTTTGGAGCATACGGAGACAACTGCTCACGTGGCTTCTGGATCGCTTCCATCATTTTGCTAAGAATGAACAAGCGTCCTTCTTTAGCTTGCTTGAGTGCATCCTGCAAAATCTGGCGGTCAATACCGTTAATTTTAATATCCATTTGAATGGCAGTTACGCCTTCCGCAGTACCAGCAACTTTAAAGTCCATATCGCCCAGATGATCTTCCATACCCTGAATATCCGTCAGTACGGAAACATGATCTCCATCCTTGATCAATCCCATAGCTACGCCTGCAACTGGAGCTTTAATCGGTACACCTGCATCCATCATGGCCAGTGTGCTTGCACAAATACTAGCTTGTGAGGTCGATCCATTCGATTCCAGCACTTCGGAAACCAGACGGATCGTGTACGGAAATTCAGTTTCGGAAGGAATTACTTTGGAAAGCGCACGCTCACCAAGAGCACCATGTCCGATTTCACGACGACCCGGCGCGCGCAATGGACGAGCCTCACCTACGCTGAATGGAGGGAAATTGTAATGATGCATGAAGCGTTTGGTTTCTTCCAGATCAATACCGTCCAGAATTTGTACATCCCCTAGTGCACCAAGAGTACAAACGCTAAGCGCCTGCGTTTGCCCACGTGTAAACAAGCCTGAACCGTGCGTACGCGGCAAAATGCTAGTGTCGCTTTCAATTGGACGAATTTCGTCAAGCTTACGACCATCAGGGCGTACTTTATCATGCGTAATCAGACGACGGACTTCTTCCTTAACGATATCATAGAGAACTTCGCTCACATCACTCAAAAGCTCAGGTGTCTCTATGTATTGTGCTTCAAAATGGGCAACGGTCTCTTCATTAACTGCATCAATCGCCTCTTGACGGGCATGTTTTTCTGCAATTTTAACAGCTTCCATTAAACGTTCAGCTGCATAAGCACGTACTTCACTGTTCACTTTTTCATCAACAGCATGCAGTTTAACCTGCATTTTCTCTTTACCTGCTACTTGCACCAATTGTTCAATAACTGCCACAATGTTCTTAATCTCATCATGTCCGAACATAATAGCTTCGAGCATAACTTCCTCTGGAATCTCATCGCCTTCTGCTTCTACCATCATAATGGCATCTTTTGTTCCAGCTACAACGAGATACAGATCGCTTGCGTTTTGCTGTGCAATATCTGGATTAATCACAAATTGTCCGTTTACACGACCTACAGCAACTCCGCCAATTGGACCGTTAAAAGGAACATCCGAAATACTGAGTGCTGCTGAGGTTCCAATCATGGCTGCAATTTCTGGTTCGCAATCCTGATCAACACTCATGACTAGGTTTAACACCTGCACATCATTGCGGAAACCTTCAGGAAACAATGGGCGAATTGGACGGTCTGTCAAACGACTGGATAAAATCGCCTTTTGACTCGGGCGTCCTTCACGCTTAATAAATCCGCCAGGAATTTTCCCCACAGCATACAATCTTTCCTCATAGTTCACGGTCAGCGGAAAAAAGTCCAAATCTTTCGGTTCACGGGAAGCGGTCACAGTACACAGCACAACTGTTTCTCCGTAACTCACCTTAACTGCCGCATTGGCTTGTTTTGCAAGACGTCCTGTTTCAAGCACCAGCTTTCTTCCGCCGAGTTGCATTTCTACGCGTTGCTCCATGGTATCCCTCCATTTCATTTCATTGTAAAAGTTCTATACATATTCAGTATTTCCTGCGCAGGTCTTATTCATAAGAAGCTCGCAGGCAAACCAGGATATGTAATTCAAAAAAAGATTCCTCATTTCAAAAAAGAACCCGGCTGCTGTCCGCCGTCGCCTTAGCAGGGACAAGCGGTGAACAACCAGGCTTCTTTTCTCATTACATGTCTGAAAATTAACGACGCAGTCCGAGACGCTCGATCAACGCACTGTAACGTTTAACATCAGTCTTCTTCAGGTAAGCCAAAAGTTTACGACGCTGACCGACCATTTTCAACAACCCGCGGCGGGAGTGATGGTCTTTCTTGTGCGAACGAAAGTGACTTTGCAAGTTGACGATGTTTTCAGTAAGGATAGCGATTTGTACCTCTGGTGATCCTGTATCGGATTCATGAGTTTTGTACTCCTCGATCAATTGCTGTTTACGCTCTTGAGTCAATGCCATCCTGTTCACCTCCTTCATTATAATCGCCATTAGCCTCGTAGCCGCCGGTGAAAGCGGACAACCAAGCTAAGGTTCATCGTTGTTTACACAACATAAGTCAGTATAACACAGCGCCTGTCTTATGTAAATAAATTAGCCTAACAGCTTTTTAGCCGTTTGTGCGTCATTGCCAATTTGGTTGATCAGCTCATCCACCGAAGAGAATTTGCGTTCAGGACGGATGTAGTGGTGAAGCTCCACAAGTACAGACTCTCCATAAATTTGCTGATTAAAATCAAATAGATGTACCTCAAACGACGGATTCAGCACACCTTCATGAAAAGTAGGCTTAACCCCTACATTCATTACACCATTTATCCAATGATCACCTATAAGCGCCCGTACAGCATATACACCCTTAACCGGAATGACATAAGAATCATCCAGCTTGAGATTAGCTGTCGGAAAACCGATTGTGCGTCCGCGCTTCTCACCATCCATCACAGTACCCTGGATACGATAAGGGCGTCCCAACCAGCGCGAGGCATGTGCTAAATCCCCCGTCTGTAAAGCACGGCGAATGCCTGAGCTGCTTACCTTATCCCCATCCAGTTCGAACGGTGGTACAGTGTAGACAGACATCAGCTCTCCTCCCAGCTTCCGAAGCGTATCCTCATGCCCGGCTCCCCGGTGGCCAAACCTAAAATCAAAACCAACTACCGCCGTTAGAATTTGTAATGGAAGTAGCACGTCTGTTATAAAAGCCTCCGGGCTAACCTTGGAAAATTCTTCGTTAAAACTTAAAATATAAAGTACATCCACACCCATATCGGACAGAATAGTCTGCTTATCCGCAAGCGGTGTTAAATAACCTTCATAATCGCCTTTTTTCATGACTTCCTTCGGATGAGGGTGAAATGTCATGACAGATACCGGCATTTGCTGTTCACGAGCCAGCGCAACGGCCTCGCGTATCACGCTTGCGTGTCCAAGATGAAGACCATCAAACTGACCGATCGCCGTGACCTGTGGACGTCCCCATTGCTGCAAAAGCTCATCACTCAATGGATAAGATAACGATACGGTAATCATTATTAATTCACCTGCATTTCACATCATTTGACTAACTTCGTCAAAATTATAGCACAATTCAAGGTAAGAAAAACGTCTATCGACGTAATTCACGGAAGCCAGACCACGTCTAGCGGAAGTTTTTCTTGCGATTATAGAATTGTTCAGCTCCCCTGAAAATCTATAAATTCTATAATCTTAAAAAAACTTTAATGGGAACAATCGCGTCTGATTCATCCCGACCAAATATGCCTAAAAACGTTTTATCCTCTTTATACAAACGGAAGGGCTGGTTGTCCGTCACAGGTGGTGAAATCATATTCAGCGACAGGCGTTGGCCTTGCAGAGCCGCAGTTACCTTGGCTTCAGCCACTATATGCTCAGGCATATAGTCAATCGCCTGATCCGTTGTAATAAGTCGCTCTCCAAGACTGCCATCCGCTACGAAACGCTCTATCTCTTCGAAAGTCAGACAACGTTCCGCAGGAATTCCCGCAGACATGGTTCGCTCCAGCTTAACCATCGTTGAAGGATATCCTAATTCACGGCCAATATCAACACACAGTGTACGGATATAAGTACCTTTGGAGCATAAGGCACGAAAAGAAATATCCACATACGCCCCCGTCTCCGCGAATCCCGTCATCTCCAACTCATAAATGCTTACTTCACGGCTTTGGCGCTCAACAGTTTTGCCTTCTCGAGCCAGCTCATATAGACGCTTGCCGTCCACTTTTAGCGCGGAGTACATTGGAGGCACTTGGGAGATCGTACCAACAAAATGCTTCAGAACCGCTTTGACTTCCACTTCCGTCACCTCTACTGGACGTTCACTTTCTTCCGTAATTTCCCCAGTCAGGTCCTCGGTATCCGTGGCAATGCCTAATCGCAGTGTAGCCCGATATTCCTTGGGCCGCTCTTGCATGTATTCCACCACGCGGGTGGCACGTCCCAGACACAAGGGCAAAACACCGGTTACTTGCGGATCAAGCGTTCCAGTGTGTCCGATTCGCTTCATACCTAATAAACGGCGAGCCTTGGCCACCACATCATGAGAGGTAAATCCAGCAGGTTTATAGACTGGTAGGACGCCTTCCCAAGTTGCCTGTTCCTTCTTTATCGGGTTCATAGCTCAGACTTCACCCGCCCTACAACTGTCTTAATGATATCTTCCAGTTTACCCTCTAGCCGACAGCCAGCCGCACGCACATGTCCACCGCCTCCAAATGATTGAGCCAGCGCGGCTACATCTACATTCCCTGCCGATCTCAAGCTGGCCTTGACCGCTTGATCATTAATAACCTTAAAGAAAATGCCTACTTCAACTCCACGAATATTTCTTGGATAATTCACGATGCCTTCCAAGTCCTCATTTACAGCACCACAATCCGTCATGTCGTCAGGGGTTACTACGACCCAAGCGACTTTCCCATCCTCCGACATCGTGAGCGTTTGCAATGCTTTTGTCAGCACCTTCATTTGTGGAAAGGTCATCTCTTCGAGCAATTTCTCGGATAAAGAGGGACCATCTACACCGTAAGTAAGTAGCTGTGACACCGTAGACATTACTTTCGGTGAAGTGTTGGAGTAGCGGAAACCTCCTGTATCCGTCAGCAACCCTGTATATACAGCCGTTGCTACTTCGACGTCCCAGGTTACTGCAAACTCTTCCAGTAGATCAAAAAGAATTTCCGCTGTTGCTGCAGCATCCGACTTAATCACATTAACTGTACCATAAGCATCATTTGTTGGATGATGATCAATATTCAGGATAATGGCATCTTCCGTAAAAAACTGCTCTGTCAAACCAACACGACGGTAATCCGCACAATCTACACAAATGATCCGATTGTATTTCCGTTCTGGCGGTTGCTGGCTCATATCCATAATCTCATCGGCATGCCATAAAAAATCCATGCGCTTGGGAATAGGTCCCTCATTCAGCATGGTAAATTTCTTCCCCAGACATGAGAGAAGCCAGCCCACCGTTACGGTGGAGCTGACTGCGTCTCCGTCCGGCTGTACATGCGATACGATCAGGTAATCATCATGCTCCAGAATAAATTCCTTCGCTTGTTGAAGCGCCTGTTCATAGGTATGCATTGCCTTCTCCTTTACATTCAGTTCATGGTTCCTTCAGACAAACTAAAAGTTTTATTTTTCATCCTTGTCGATATCACTCAGCAGTTTTTCAATTCGACTGCCGTAAGCAATAGATTCGTCAATTTTGAAAATCAACTCAGGAATATGGCGCAGCCGTATCCGTTTGCCGAGTTCAGAACGAAGATAACCGTTCGCTTTGTCCAATGCTTTCAGGGAAGAATTTTTTTGTTCTTCATCCCCGAGCACGCTCAAGTATATTTTCGCTTGGGACAAATCATTTGTAAGATCGACACCCGTTACCGTGATAAAACCGATGCGGGGGTCTTTTAATTCAGTTTGGATAAGTTGGCTTAGCTCCTTCTTGATCTGCTCGCCAACCCGACCTGTACGTATTTTAGCCATGGATGCTCACCTCTCTGCCGTTAGCGCTCCACTGTTTCCATGACGAACGCTTCAATAATGTCGAGTTCCTTAACATCATTATAGCCATCAAGGGTAATACCGCATTCGTAACCTTGGGCAACTTCTTTTGCGTCGTCCTTAAAGCGTTTCAGTGAGTCGATTTTACCTTCAAAAATGACGATGCCATCACGAATCAGGCGTGCTTCTGCTGAACGGGTAATTTTACCGGATGTCACCATACAACCAGCGATCGTACCGACTTTAGTAACTTTGAACACGTTACGTACTTCAGCATGCCCAATCACATTTTCTTTATATTCAGGATCCAGCATGCCCTTCATGGCTTGCTCTATTTCTTCAATGACATTGTAAATGACACGGTGTAGACGAATGTCCACTTTTTCAGCTTCCGCTGTAGATTTCGCCTGGTTATCCGGACGAACATTAAAACCAATGACAATAGCATTGGAAGCTGCTGCCAAAATAATGTCGGATTCGGTGATTGCTCCTGCACCACTGTGAAGAATTTTAACGCGCACACCTTCGACTTCAATCTTGTTCAAGGAACCTTTCAACGCTTCGACAGAACCTTGCACGTCACCTTTAATAATGACGTTCAGATCCTTCATTTCGCCATCCTTGATGTGTTGGAACAGGTCATCCAGTGTTACGCGTGTATTACTGCCCAGATCAGATTGGCGTTGTGTGATCGCACGTCTGTCAGCAATAGCCCGTGCTTTCCGCTCATCCTCAAACACCATGAATGGATCGCCAGCAAGTGGAACTTCTGTCAAACCAGTAATTTCAACTGGAGTGGAAGGACCTGCTTCCTTAAGACGACGACCTTTATCGTTGACCATGGCACGCACACGTCCGAAGCAGTTACCCGCTACGAAAGCATCGCCGACTTTCAGTGTACCATTCTGAACGAGGATACGGGCTACAGAACCGCGGCCTTTATCCAGCTCTGCCTCGATGATGGTACCACGTGCCCGTTTGTTCGGGTTTGCTTTGTACTCATTCACTTCAGCTACGAGCAGAATCATTTCGAGCAGGTCTTCCAGACCCATTCTTTGTTTCGCGGAAACGTTGACGAAAATCGTATCGCCACCCCACTCTTCAGGTACCAATTCATATTCAGTGAGTTCTTGCTTCACTTTATCCGGGTTGGCATCCGGTTTGTCGATTTTGTTCACAGCTACGATAATTGGCAGACCTGCCGCCTTCGCATGGTTAATAGCTTCGACTGTCTGTGGCATAACACCGTCGTCAGCTGCAACCACGATAATCGTCATATCTGTCACTTGAGCACCACGTGCACGCATAGCGGTAAAAGCTTCGTGACCCGGTGTATCCAGGAAAGTGATTTTTTTGCTATTAATTTCAACTTGGTATGCACCAATATGCTGTGTAATACCGCCAGCTTCGCCACCAGTTACATTAGTCGAGCGAATGGCATCCAGCAAAGTTGTTTTACCATGATCGACGTGACCCATAATCGTTACAACTGGTGGACGTGTTTTCAGATCCGCAGGATCATCATTTTCTTCCACCGTTTCAAAACGATCTTCTTCGACCGGAATTTTCACTTCTACCTCGACACCAAAGTCTCCGGCAAGCAAGAGAATAGTATCCATATCCAGTTCCTGGTTAATGGTCGCCATCGTTCCGAGCATAATCAGCTTTTTGATGACTTCTGACGCATCTTTATGAAGAAGCTTGGCAGTTTCGCCTACGGTCATCTCACCACGCACAATAATTTTCTTAGGCGTGTTGTCGATTTTCTCGCGACGTTCCTGTTGTTGACCTTTACCACGATTGTTAAATTTCCCGCCACGATTGCTACCACCGCGATTATTGCCTCCACGACCACCGTTACCACCGCGTCCGCCGCCTTGACGGTTATCGTCAAAACGTCCTTGACCGGAACGGTTACCACCGTTGTTGGAGTTACTGCCTGTACGGTTGCCACCACTACGGTTCGCATTGTTGCTACCTGTGGAGGATGATGTTCTTACAGCCGTACCACCCTGACTACTTCCCTGAGGGCGTGAGTTAGTGCTTTGGCTACCTTGAGGACGCGAACCTGTGTTACCGCCGGGACGCTGTTGTCCTCCCTGTTGTTGACCATTACTGCGGTTTTGTGTACTTTGCTGACCAGTGGGTCTGCTAGTACTTTGTTGACTGCGGTTTTGACCGCCCTGCTGACTGCTTTGCGCTTTTGGAGCGCTGCTTCGGTTACTGTTTTGGTTGTTGTTTGTCCTATTCATACTTACCTGCTTTTCCTGTTGATTTTTGGTTTGCTCAGTTGAATGATTACTATTCTGGCTTGAACCGGCCTGATTCGAGCTTACTTGCACCGTACCTGCTTCGCCTTGCTTGGCCGCAGCATTGGATTTAATATTCTTAAAAAAACTTTCCACTTTACCTACGGCATCATGTTCCATGACGCTCATATGGTTGTTCACGGGAATATCCAGCCGTTTAAGAATGGTGATAATTTCTTTGCTGCTCATGTTCAACGATTTGGCGTATTCGTATACCCGCACTTTGTCTTTGTTTTCTTGTTTACTCAATATACTCCACCTCCGACATTATCCCCGTATGTTTCTTGATCAATTTCGCGAATCCTTGATCCGTCACAGCCAGCACAACCCGTTCAGGCTTGCCGATACTGCTTCCCAAGCTTTCCCGGTCAAATCCTATCATTAAGGGGATTTTGTACGTCCCGCATTTGTCGCGGAATTTCTTTTGAGTATTCATTGAAGCATCTTTCGCAAGAATGACCAGCTTGGCTTCTGAAGACCTGATCGCTTTATAAACGATCTCATCACCTGTTAGCAGCTTGCCAGCTCTCATGGCAAGACCCAATCCAGACAGCGCCTTATTCATCCTGCACGCTGCCTTGTGCCGCCAGGAATTCTTCCTCGACGGCAGCAAAATCACGACTTAGCTGCTCATAAATATCAGGATGAACCGAGTGCTTCAATGCTCGATCCAGTGCCTTGCTCTTTTGAGCCAGCTTGAAGCAGGCGGCTTTGCCGCACAAGTAAGCGCCGCGTCCCGACTTTTTGCCAGTCAAGTCAATCAACACTTCGTCTTCAGGGGTTTTGACGACACGGATCAACTGCTTCTTTGGCATCATTTCATGACAGGCCACACATTTGCGCAAAGGTATCTTTCTCTGTTTCATGCATTAACCCCCCTACACTCCGCTTAATCTACAGAAACGGAATCCTGATGCATTTCATCGGTGGATGTTCTCGGTCTGCCGAGTTCTTCCTCCGCCTGTGTTTCACTCTTAATATCAATTTTCCAGCCAGTAAGCTTAGCAGCAAGGCGAGCATTTTGCCCTTTGATACCAATAGCTAGAGAAAGCTGATAATCAGGTACTATAACGCGAGCCATTTTCTCTTCTTCAAACACCTGTACTTCAAGCACCTTGGACGGACTCAAAGCATTAGCCACGTATTCATCAACATTATCAGAATAGCGTACAATGTCGATTTTTTCGCCACGCAGCTCGTTTACAATGGTCTGCACCCGCGTTCCTCTTGGTCCCACACAAGAACCTACCGGATCAACCTCGGCGTTACGAGAATGAACAGCGATTTTAGAACGGAAGCCTGCTTCACGCGCTACGGAACGAATCTCTACAACACCATCAAAAATTTCAGGCACTTCGAGTTCGAACAAACGCTTAAGCAGACCCGGATGTGATCGGGACAGCATAATTTGCGGTCCTTTGGTTGTGTTTTCTACTTTGGTAATATAAGCCTTAATTCGATCCAGATGGCTAAATTTCTCATTAGGCATCAATTCGCCTAACGGGAGAACCGCTTCCACCTTACCAAGATCAATATAAATGTTACGTGGGTCTTGGCGCTGTACAGTTCCTGTTACAATATCTTCTTCCTTGTCCACAAACTTGTTGTAGATCAGTCCCCGTTCCGCTTCGCGGATACGCTGGGTCACGACCTGCTTCGCAGTTTGTGCAGCAATCCGTCCAAAATCACGTGGTGTAACTTCAATTTCAGCGATATCTTCCAACTGAAAATGCGGGTTAATCTCACGAGCCGCAGGCAATGAAATCTCGGTGCGAGGATCCAATACCTCCTCAACGATCAGCTTGCGGGCATATACCTTAATGACTCCCGAGTTGCGGTTCATATCAACACGCACGTTTTGTGCGGTGTTGAAATTCCGTTTGTAACTAGAAATCAAGGCTGCTTCAATGGCCTCAAACAGCACATCCTTGCTGATCCCCTTTTCTCTTTCCAACTCGTTCATTGCTTCAATAAAATCCATACTCATGGATTACTGCTCCCCCTTTCAAATGATGCACCTGCGTACTGGTCGGCACACGAGGCAAAAAAACATGTAGTACATGTCAAACAGCAACAGTCAAATCTGAATTAAAATATGATCGCGAGCCTTGCACCAGCTACCTTGTCATAAGGTATGGTATGCTTCTTTTGTCCACTTTGGACGGTGAGTTCCCCATCTTCAAAAGAAAGCAAACGGCCTTCGAATTCCTTCAGACCGTTAATCGGCTCGTATGTAGTAACGAATACGTTTTTGCCTACCGCTTTAGTGACATCCTCCGCTTTTTTCAGCGGTCTCTCGGCGCCTGGTGAAGACACCTCCAGAAAATATGCTGTAGAAACAGGGTCATTTTCATCCAGCTTTTGACCCAAATATTCACTGATCATACTACAGTCGTCCAGATCAATTCCTCCGTCTTTATCTACAAAAACGCGAAGAAACCAATTGCTACCCTCTTTGACATACTCGACATCGACCAGTTCAAAACCATGCTCATCGAGGTAAGGTTGGGCCATTTCTTCTACTACTGATTTGATCTTTGGTGTGCTCAAAGATTATAACCTCCAAAAGTGAACTTTCCTGTGTTGAAAAAAAGATGCCCTATTGCATGGACAATGCTTCTCCATCACCGGCATTTTCATTTTCATTTGATGTAATGTTCATTTCGGGCTCACTGCAAATAAACCGGCGTACCGGTTTCGTGCCCAAAAACTACCTTTTCACGTTGTAACTGTATATCAAACAGTAAAGAGTGGGTTTCCCCACTCTTTTAGCAACGGTTTTATCTCCATGATTACCAAAAAAATTATAACATAACCGTAGTTATGTGACAAGTGCCAGAGCTTGACTACTGTGGTTCGGATTAAAACAGAGACAGCTGATTACTCTCTGGCAGACCTCGAAAGCAACCCATCTGGGACAGCATTTCGACAATGGTTTTACTAGCCTTCGATTTTTGTTGAAAATCCTCGACAGACAAAAATTCACCATGTTCACGGGAGGCTGCGATGTTACGTGCCGCGTTGTCTCCAATTCCCTGAAGAGCTCCGAATGGCGGAATGAGTGAATCTCCATCCACCTTGAAGCGTGTAGCTTCGGAACGGTACAAATCAATGGATTTAAAACTAAACCCGCGAGCCGTCATTTCCAGAGCCATTTCCAGGATCGGAAGCATCCCTTTTTCTTTGGGAGGTGCCTGAAAACCGAGTTGCTCGATTTCGACAATCTTCCGCGCGATTGCATCATATCCCTGACAGCACAGCTCAATATCAAAATCGGCTGCACGTACTGAAAAGTAAGTCGCATAATATTCAATCGGATGATACAGCTTAAAGTACGCTGTGCGCACTGCTGAAATAACATACGCTGCAGCATGCGCCTTCGGAAACATGTACTGGATTTTCAGACAAGAATCAATGTACCACTGTGGCACCTTGCATTTTTTCATTTCTTCAATCCATTCAGCACTAAGCCCCTTACCTTTACGTACGCTCTCCGTAATTTTAAAGGCCAGACCTGCGTCCATGCCTGCCTTGTAAATCAAAAACAGCATGATGTCATCACGGCAACCAATTACAGTCTTGATGTTACAGGTATTATTCTTAATCAGTTCCTGTGCATTCCCCAGCCATACGCCCGTGCCGTGAGACAGTCCGGATATTTGCAGTAAATCGGCAAAAGAACTTGGCTGCGACTCTACTAGCATTTGGCGCACAAACTTCGTCCCCATCTCTGGTACACCATAGGTTGCTACAGGCGTGCGGATTTGCTGGGGTGTAACACCGAGCGCCTCCGTGGAGTTGAACATGCTCATCACCTTAGGATCATTCATTGGAATGGTCGTAGGATCGACACCAGTCAAATCCTGAAGCATCCTCATCATGGTCGGATCATCATGACCCAGAATATCGAGTTTGAGTAAATTCGCATCAAAAGCGTGATAATCAAAATGCGTTGTTTTCCATTCCGAGCTTGTATCATCGGCGGGGTACTGTACCGGCGTAATATCCTCGACCTCAATATAATCGGGAACAACGACAATTCCGCCTGGATGTTGCCCGGTACTGCGTTTGACCCCTGTACAGCCCGAAGCCAGCCTATTCAGCTCAGCCCCACGCCATTTTTTATGATGCGCCTCTTCATATTTCTTGGCAAAGCCAAAGGCTGTCTTCTCAGCAACGGTACCGATGGTTCCAGCACGGAATACACTTTTTTCACCAAACAGTACTTTCGTATAGTTATGTGCGACAGGCTGATATTCGCCAGAGAAGTTCAAGTCAATATCGGGAACTTTATCTCCCTTAAACCCAAGAAACGTTTCAAACGGAATATCCTGTCCCTCACCCTTCAGTTTGCCGCCGCAATTCGGACAATTTTTGTCCGGCAAATCAAATCCACTCGGCACACTACCGTCCAAAATCCATTCGCTATGTCTGCATTCAGGATTACCGCAAATATAATGTGCAGGCAGTGGATTAACCTCGGAAATACCGAGGAAGGTAGCGACCACAGAAGATCCAACAGACCCCCGTGAACCTACCAGATATCCATCCTTATTAGACTTTTTAACCAAGCGCTCGGAAATAAGATAGTTGGCAGAGAAACCGTATTTAATAATCGGCTCCAGTTCTTTTTCAAGGCGAGCTACAACCACCTCGGGCAATTCCTCACCATAGATAGATTTAGCCGTCTCATAGCAAGTGTTACGGATTTCCTCGTCCGCCCCATCCAGCAAAGGTGTAAACAGCTTGTCAGGGAACAACTCCAGCTCCTCAAATCGATCCGCCAACTCACTGGTATTCTTCACAACGACTTCATAGGCTTTCTCCTCGCCCAAAAACTCGAATTCTGCCAGCATTTCGTCTGTGGTGCGTAAATGCGCATCAGGCTTACGAATATCTTTTAGCGGACTAAATCCCGTAATGCCATGTATCGTAATATCACGGTACAACTTATCGCGCGTTTCCAAATAGTGAACATTGCCTGTGGCAATTACGGGCTTATCAAGTCGCCGCCCAATTTCGCATACTTTGCGTATTGCCGTTTTCAGAGCATCAGGCCCGCTTACCAGTTGTTTTTCTACTAAATGCATATACATCGTCAAAGGTTGAATCTCCAACACATCATAAAACTGTGCTATTTCCTCGGCTTCTTCCTCGGACTTGTTCAACACAGCCTCGAAGAACTCTCCTTTTTCGCAGCCAGAAATAATAAGCAGTCCGTCCCTCATTTCTGACAATTTTGATTTAGGAATGCAAGGCACACGCTTGAAATATTCGGTATGAGACATCGAAACCAGCTTGTACAGATTTTTTTTACCAATCGGATTGAGGGCATAAATACAACAATGAAATGGACGAACGGTCGATAAGTCCTTACCCACATAATCATTCAGACGATCGAGCATTTTTAAACCCTTAATTTGTTCCGCATCATTCAGCAAGCCATTCAGCACTTCAGTCAGTGCGACTGTATCGTCAATGGCTCGGTGATGGCTTTCGAGCGCCACTTTATATTTGGTCGTCAGCGTATTCAGACGATGGTTTTTCATTGTTGGAAACAGTAAACGAGCCAGTTCGAGCGTATCCAGTACCGGATTGGTCATTTCAGGCAAACTCATATTTCGAAGGGTGGCCTGGATAAAACCGACATCAAAACGCGCATTATGGGCAACCAATACAGCATCGCCAGCAAAAGCTACAAACTCCTTCATAACAGGTTCTACATCCGGCGCGTCCTTGACCATTTCATCGTTAATGTTGGTCAGTTGCTGTATATTATATGGAATGCGCTCATGCGGATTGACAAAGGTAGCATAACGATCAATTTCTTTGCCATCATGCATTTTCACAGCTGCAATCTCAATGATTTTATTCTGTGTAACCGATAAACCGGTGGTTTCAATATCAAAAACGACATAAGTCGCTGTTTTCAAATTTAATGGCTGTGCCTGCATTACAACCTCAACGGCATCATTAACCACATTGGCCTCAACACCGTAGATCATTTTAATGCCGTTTTTCTTTGCAGCCTTAGCAGCATCAGGGTAGCACTGCACTCCGCCATGGTCGGTGACTGCAATCGCCTTGTGCCCCCATTTGGCGGCTGTTTTAACGTATTGATCAATCGAGGCAACAGCATCCATTGCGCTCATCTTTGTATGGAGATGGAACTCGACTCGTTTTTCCTCTGCTTTATCCTTACGTGTGGGTGGAGCCTGTACTTCAACTAGATCGGAAGGAATCATAACCAGCTCGGGAATTTGCATAAAACGGTCATATTCAACTCTTCCCCGCACTTTGACCCATTTACCGTTAGCCAACAGACTGAGAATTTTTAGATCTTCTTTAGTTTTAGCAAACATTTTCATTTGCAGGGAATCACTAAAGTCGGTCAAATAATACGTAAACAATGTACTGCCGTTGCGTAATTCTTTACTGTCCAAACCGAAGATTGTCCCTTGTAGGGTGACTTTCTTTTCTTCGTCCTGAATCTCTTGCATCGGAATAGCCGGTTCTTTGATGTCATAACCAAATTGAAGCCGTACGTCTCCTTCTTCTTCTTCCAAAGGCGGCATCTCGGATTCCATACTTTCCATCATCTGCTGAATAACTTCGCGTTCTTCTTGCATCTTCTTTTCCTGGAATTCCTGTAATGCCTCCTGGTTACTTTCACCCACCTGGACTTTAATGCGCATAGAGATCCCAAAATATTTATCGTAAAACTTAATAATAGCTTGATCTATCTGCTTTTTGCGCGCCAGTTCCAATGACATACTATCGCTCATTGTTAGTAATAATAGACCGTCTTCCCACTCATGCACAGCCCGGTTCATCCAACCGTTCACAGATGGAATTTCACGGTGCACCCACTCTAAAAAAAGCTTCCAGTATTCACCGATAATATCACCAGGTTGAACCTGCTCACTGTACTGAAAGCGGAATGTGATTTTAGCGATATGGCTCATTTTTTCCTGTACTTGAATACAGAACGTACGATACACCTGAGCGGGGACCAATGTCTCCTTGGCAATGGTGATGTTCCAATCCTTATTGGTTCGGCTAATCTCCACTTGGTCAATCCAACCGTCCAAAAAATAAGGTTCAACCACTCCCGCCGGCATCCCAACTTGCTTCATTAGCAGTTCCAGCCGCTTTCTCTTTTCTTCAGCTCCGCCCATGGCTCTCCCCCCAATTTCAAATCTACCATTCTGAAAACATGAAAAGCTTCTGCGTCAAAAACATCTCCGACCGCAAAAGCTTTTCGTAGCCCTCTTCAATCCTCTTCACAACGACACATAGATCCTTCGGGACATTGTCCCGTAACAGTTACCATGTCAGCGAAGAGAATGAAGTGAGTATAGTGGTATTGCCCTACTTCTATATTAGTACGCCCGTGCGAACACTACTGTATGCTTGGCAGGTTTGCCACAGCACAAACATGTGGACTTTTGCTCGTTTGTTTTAAACGGTATATTACGGCTTGTAGCACCTGTCACTTCTTTAACTTTATCTTCACATTCTTCAGATCCGCACCAGCCTGCCAAAGTAAAGCCGCGTTTTTCTTCCATGAGAGTCTTCATTTCATCCAGCGTATCAACGGAATAGAAGTTTTCTTCCATGAAATTTTTCGCACGATCAAACATCTCCTGCTGTACCTGTGCGAGCATCGCGTGTACTTCCTCAACCAGATTATCCTGCTGCACGATTTTTTTCTCACCGCTGATACGGGATACGAGCACACAGACACCGTTTTCCATATCACGCGGCCCGATTTCCAGACGAACCGGCACACCGCGCATTTCATATTCATTAAATTTCCAGCCTGGGCTTACATCGCTGCGGTCGTCCATTTTAACACGCACTCCAGCTTGTTTCAACTGAGCGAATAGTTCATCTGCACGAGCGATAACGGCATCACGCTTCTTAGGTGGCCCAATTGGAACCATAATAACCTGCGTAGGCGCAACTTTAGGAGGCAATGCCAAACCACGGTCATCTCCATGGACCATAATCAGTGCGCCGATCAAACGTGTACTTGTTCCCCATGAAGTCGTATGCGCGAATTCCAGGTTGTTTTCACGACTCAAATATTTAATATCAAATGCAACGGCAAAATTAGTCCCCATGTAGTGGGAAGTCCCAGCTTGTACCGCCCGTCCATCCTTCATCATCGCTTCCAGTGAAAATGTATCCTTCGCACCTGCAAACTTTTCAGAAGGTGTTTTCTGTCCAGTAATAACCGGAATAGCCAGAACTTCCTCAATAACCTCACGGTATACTTCCAGCATTTTCATCGTTTCTTCACGTGCTTCTTCTTCTGTTTCATGGGCCGTGTGACCTTCTTGCCACAAAAATTCACTTGTGCGCAAGAAAGGCAGCGTGCGTTTTTCCCAACGCACTACATTAGCCCATTGGTTAATAAGCACGGGTAGATCACGATAGGATTGAATCCATTTGGAGTACATATGACCAATCATGGTTTCCGAAGTCGGACGAATTGCAAGACGCTCTTCCAGCTTTTCCCCGCCAGCCTCGGTTACCCAAGGCAGTTCAGGATTAAACCCTTCAACATGCTCTTTTTCCTTTTGAAAAAAGCTTTCTGGAATGAACATTGGAAAATAGGCATTACGGTGACCTGTTTCTCTGAAGCGCACATCCATGGCTTCCTTGATATGCTCCCAAATTTCAAAACCATCGGGGCGGAATACAATACATCCGCGAACAGGGGAATAATCCATCAGTTCTGCTTTTTTAATAACATCAATATACCATCGGGAAAAATCTTCACTCTGTGGCGTAATTTCCTCGACAAACTGTTTATCGTTCGACATAGAAATGCATGTCCTCCCATACAGACCGTTTTTATATAAGTCCGTCTCTAATTAACCATTAATTAAGCGTAAAATATCGTTATACGTGACCGCAATCATAAGCAGGAATAGCATAGCAAAACCAACGAAATGGACCATTCCTTCCCTGCTCGGATCAACAGGACGTCCTCTTACCGCCTCCACACCAAGGAAAACAAGTCTGCTTCCATCCAGCGCCGGAATAGGCAATAAATTAAATATCCCCAGGTAAAGACTCATTATAGCAGTCCAATACGTCAACTGCTCAATCCCCTGCTTGGCAATTTGCCCTGTCACTTCAAAAGTACGTACCGGGCCTCCCAGGTCATTGATAGAAAAACGTTGGATGAGCTGGCTAAATCCTTGGAAAATAATATCGGTCGTTCTGACCATAGATTGGCCGGCAAATTTGAACGTTTCTCCCACACCTGCTTGGCGTTTTGGAAGTTCGGGTACAATACCCACCTTGCCACCCTTTTGTCCTTCCATAGCACGAGGTGTAATCGTAAGATCAAAGGTCTTACTATCACGGCGAACCGTCCACTTCATCGGCTTGTCTTGAGAATCCGCAATCAGTTTGATCATGTTTTCAACATTTGCACCAATGGCTATTCCATTCACCGATTCGATGATATCTCCCTTATGCAAATCAGCTTCAGCAGCAGGCATACCTGCTGTAATTTCACTAATTTGGACATAAGTCGGGTTGTCCACTTGTATGCCGACCATCTGAATATGCAGACCAAACAAAATAAAAGCAAGAATAAAATTCATCAGGGGTCCAGCAAAAATAGCCATCGCACGCTGTCCTACTGTTTTACTCCCGTACTGCCGATCCTTGGGTGCAATCTGAATGGATTGACCTTTGGTTACCATCATCGCTTGCGGATGTACAGTGTATTGCTGATCTTCGCCATCCACATCCAATTTTAAAGTTAATGACTGTTCCAGATCAATATCCAACACTTCGCCGCGCACCACATTTTTACGATTATCCAGTTGATCTAGATAGATGGTTTTAACGACGTCATCCGTTACGCGTACAGCAATCGTTTGTCCGGTTTCAATTTCATTGACCTCCGGATCCTCTCCCGCCATGCGGGCAAAACCACCGAACGGCAGCAACCGTAGTGTAAATCGTGTCTCGTTTCTTTTATAAGAGAACAGTTTCGGACCGAAACCGATCGCAAACTCCCGTACCAGAATCCCGGCGCGTTTGGCAAAATAATAATGCCCCCATTCATGCACCGTCACTATGACGAAAAACATGAGCACCGTCATCAACACTATTTGAATCGTTTCCAATCGTTTCCGTCCCCCTTTCAATGAGATCAAGTTTGTCTTCCTAGATTATCATTATTCTCCGAACCCGCACAAGAGAATCACAATTCGTTCTTGACCCCAACATTAGCCTACAACCTCGCAGCTATACTACGAGTTTCGCGGTCACAGGTTTCAATCGCAGACAAATCAGGATCAGCCATATTGACATGCTGTTCGAGCACCTGTTCAATAATAGCTTCAATATGCAGAAAAGAAATTTCTCCACGCAAGAAACGGGCAACAGCAATCTCATTAGCAGCATTAAATGCGGTCGGTGCTGTACCACCCATTTTACCACATTCGAAGGCAAGCC
>RCUE01000184.1_pt1 | contig 22491 bp, 23 predicted proteins | sample 2166111 | NCBI WGS metagenome assembly RCUE01 (sample SAMN09930795, study PRJNA488358) | compost metagenome | feature: garden; material: soil; isolation source: compost soil in phenylacetonitrile-enriched culture | place: Germany: Experimental Botanical Garden Goettingen | collected 2016-01-27 | reverse complement strand
GGGTTCGTAATATCCGGCAGCAGCAGGCCGATTAATCTGGATTTCTTTTTATACAAAGAACGTGCAACTTCATTAGGCTTGTAATTTAACTGCTTCACAGCAGCCTCAACCTTTCGCCGTGTATCCTCATGCACATATCCAGTTTCATTGATAACTCTGGAAACGGTTGCTACGGAAACCCCTGCAAAGCTGGCGACTTCTTTAATTGTTGTCATAGTGTAGGTTCAACTCCAATGTGTAACCGGTTACACATATAAAATATCACAGCATTAATTTTTTGACAAGCATTAATTATTTGCACGTTGAATCCTTTAGCTTTATAATCCTTATTGTAACTAGTGAAGTTCCACCTTTATACACATTCTAAAGTGGGGAGCAATGCTCCCGGTTACACAATAAAATACGTATACATGGAGGCTTATCCCTGATGAATATCGAAGTTTGGTCTGATTATATGTGTCCGTTCTGTTATATTGGTAAACGCCGTTTGGAGCAAGTGTTACAGAAATTTCCACATCACAATGAGGTGCAATTGACATTTAAGAGTTTCGAATTGAACCCGGGTGCTGTGAGAGATAGTGGTAAAACGATCAATGAAGAACTAGCCGCTAAATATGGGGTCAGTCTGCAAGAGGCTCAGGCTATGAATGATCGAATGAACGAAAACGCACGCTCTGCGGGTCTTGATTATAATATTCATGCCATGGTGCCGACGAACTCTCTTGATGCTCACCGCTTAACACTTTGGGCTCAAACACAAGGCAAAATGCTGGAGCTGAGCGAGCGCTTATTCCATGCTGTTTTCATCGAAGGCAAGCATACAGGGGATCATGAAGTGCTGGCAGCGCTGGCTACTGAAGTTGGTCTAGATCAAAAAGAAGCGGCTGCTATATTAGCCAGTGACCGTTTTACCGACGAAGTTAGAGCTGATGAAGCCGAAGGCGCTGAGTTGGGTGTTCAGGGTGTGCCATTCTTTGTATTTGATCGAAAATTTGCCGTTTCTGGTGCCCAGCCGGAGGAAGTATTTCATGATGCGCTTCAAAAAGCATGGGATGAACGCTCACCTTTCACCATGATAAGCGGCAGCTCGTCCAAACAGGATGCAGGTGGTGTATGTACCGATGAGGGTTGTGAGCTTCCAGGCCGCGAGAGCTGAACAGTCCTTGAATGAACATTTTCAACTCCCTAAATAAACTTTAAAGAAGCGTGCCAGCCCCCTATTAAACCTGAGGCTGGCACGCTTCTTTATTTTATAACGATTTAATCATTCCGCCATCCACAAGGATGGTGCTCCCTGTCAAATAGGATGAAGCTGAAGACGCCAGAAAAGCAACAACTTTACCGAACTCTTCAGGCTCTCCATACCGTCCCAATGGAATGCCCTCTTCTGCTTGTTTTCGAACCTGATCCGTCGTTTGCTGGGTTTTCTCAGCTCGATGCTCGTCCAAGCTACGCACGCGATCGGTTGCAATTCTCCCCGGTGCTACAGTATGTACCAGAATATTATGAGGAGCTAATTCCAGAGACAATGTTTTCGCCAATCCAGCGACTCCAGTACGTAGCGTATTTGAAATGATTAGTCCCGGAATTGGCTGCTTAACTGAGGAAGAAGCAATATTTAAAATCCTACCGCTTTGTTGTTTTTTCATATAGGGTAACACCTCACGGATCAACCGGATATGACTAAGTAAATTTTGTTCAAAGGCCTGCATCCACACTTCATCTGTAAAATCATCAAAGGTACCAGCAGGTGGTCCACCCGCATTGCTAACTAAAATATCGACAGTGCCAAACCAATCGACTGTACGACGGATGGCCTGAGAGATATGTTCTGGTTTTGTTACATCGCAAACTACATATTCAACTCGGCTACTCGCTGTTTCCAGTAATTCCGCCTGCGTCCGCTGAAGCTCTGCCTCGTTCCGTCCTGAAATGATGACATTCGCACCCTCACGTGCCAGTTCCTTTGCGCTTGCCTTGCCGAGTCCTTTACTGGAACCTGCAACAAAAGCTGTTTTTCCCGTTAATCCTAAATCCATCTATAACACTCCCTTTTGTCAGTGTTCTCTATTTAATTGTACACATGACCAGCACATAATGCGAATAGCTTGGTAGTATCATGAAGGCTATCTATCCTCTCACCATTAAAAAGAATACGGAATCATTCATTGCAAGGTAAAACAAAAAGGCCTGACATTTAGTCAGGGGCCCTTTTTGTTTACAAAATATTTGTTACAGCACGTTATGATGTTGATGCAGGTGTTGTTGGCTGCTCGTATACAACAACGGACTGGCTCTCAGGCTCCCATTTAACATTTGTCCCCAAGGCCTCTCCGATTACCCTTACAGGTACCATTGTCGTCCCATCCACTATGGATGCTGGCTGCTCGATAGAATACGGCTGACCGTTAATATATGCTTTCGGACTGTTAACAAATAATTTGACGGACACGCCGTTACGGGTGACAGTAACAGCCTTTTCTTTCGGATCCCAGGAAACCTTTGCATCCAAAGCTTCGGAAGCTGTTCTAAACGGAACAAGTGTGGTCCCATTGCGGTTAATCGGTTTGGCGTCGTATTCTTCACCATTCACGAACAGCTTCATACCCGACGGCCGTCCGGCCTTCTTCGAGAATTCACCCAGCTTTTTGTAGCTGTCCAGATCGGACACATTAGCCAGTACCGCCTCCTCCTGCATGTAAACGGCATCTGTCACATTTCCGTTTTCAGCCAGTAGCTCAGCTGCCTCAGTCAGTGCTTTACCAGAATTCCGGATCAATTCGAGTTCAGCAACCTGCTCCGAAGTCAAACGGTCCGGGTATTTCGTAAGCAGCAGATTCGCAATAACCGCTCCTGCCGGCTTATCCTTCGTATTTTCTACCGCGTGAAGCAGACCCTTGTAACCGTTGCGTCCCTTGTGACCATTATGGTCTTTGGACCCCCCGTATGTATCATCCGTTACTGCAACAGGTTCAGTTTTTCTGATTTCTGCGTGTTTGTCTTTTTTACTGTTTTCATCCTTTTTACCAGATGCTTTGTCCTTTTGTTTTTTGGACTGATCATTGTCTGAGTCATGGGGATTGATTAGCTCTTCCCCGCTCTTTTCATTCCCGTCTTTAACAGACGTCTTTGCTTCCTGTTTGTTCCCCTGATCATTTCCGCGTCCCTGCTTGGCTTCAGCGGTTCCCGCTGCCAATCCCAAGACCAGTATACACGCTAGTAAAGCTGTCCAAGTGTTTTTCATGATGCGATTCCTCCTTATAGTAAACACCGGGCTCAATCGTCCCTAGATGTATTAACGGTTTCTCTAAGCTGATTTTTTATCTTTTTTTATTTAATGTGTGAGACACCACTATAGCTGCAGTCCAGATTACCAAAACCACTATAAAATTTTATTATACGTCTAACCTATTTACACAGTATAATGAGAAAATGCCCATGCATTTATAAGAAACAGCCTTTACATTCGCATAATAGAAAGAAGATGAAACAGACATGTTCGGCACCATTCTTTTGGACGTTGTTTTACCTATTTTTGTACTTATCGGTTTTGGTTGTATCATGCAATATTATTTTCGACTGGATTTGTATACCTTAGCTAAAATCAATTTTTATTATATCACCCCCGCAGTTGTGTTTACGGGTCTATATCACTCGGAAATTTCTTTAATGCTCATGGGTGAGGTTTCACTTTTTTATGCCTTGTACATAGCTATTCTGTACGTAATCAGTACTACCGTCGCCAGATCGCTGAAATACAGCCCTGGAATGCGTGGAGCTTTTACAAACAGTGTAATGCTAGATAATTCAGGAAATTATGGTCTACCAATCAATCAGTTAGTGTTCAAAGGTGATCCGCTAGCCATTTCCGTTCAGGCTCTGATTATGACCTTTCAAAGCTTTGTTACATTTACATACGGTACTTTTGTTGTACAGAACGGTAAGGCTAACACTCGAAAAATTTTAATTAATTTTTTGAAAATGCCTGTACCTTATGCACTTGCACTAGGTTTGCTCCTAAATCTGTTGCATAGTCCGTTGCCTAATTTACTGGCTGAACCTTTGAAATATATTAGTCAGTCGATGGTTGCCGTGGCTCTACTTACTTTGGGAGCACAAATTGTGCAATATCCCTTTCGTTTGCGCCGGACAGCCGTATACATCAGTATGGTACTACGCCTGATTGCAGGTCCACTGGTCGGTTTTCTGCTCGTCTTGCTACTGGGTCTTAAAGGGATTCCCGCTCAAGCCTTGCTCATTGCATCGGGTATGCCTACCGGAGTTAATACAAGTATTTTGGCGGAAGAATATAAAAATGAACCCGATTTTGCCGCACAAACAGTATTACTTTCGACGATTATGAATGTCATTACGATGACACTGTTAATTTCAGTATCCCGGCATCTTGTTTGAGGTGTATGATAATATAAAAAATGGATTAGAGACGCTTTTTGTCTAAGGACAGGAGCGTTTCTTTTTCGAGATAAAAGAACATACGTTCCTGTTGGTGCTTCTTTTTTCTACTTAAGGTGGTGTGTTTGTTTTGTGGAGATCGTATGCGAGCAAGAGTTTTTTCTATTATGAATTTTTCATACAGTGAAATAATTATACTATATAATTTGATCTCTATTAGTTGCTGTTTTCAACTTGTCGTTGCTTTTTCCTAAAAAAAGAATGCGGACAATAAGATCGTCAAAAATAAAGCCAGCTCACTCATTAGAGTGGCTGACTTAGGATTATCCTTATTAAGGTTTAGGGCTCAATTCCCCATTGCTTGCTTCCAGACAGATAAGCGGTTATTTTAGCAGAATCTTGTAAACTGTTTGCTGTAGGATTAAATGAATAATCATCGGTCTGTGTGTAACTACTCCAGTCCTCTTTGGATATCCGGGTTTGCAAATCCACACTTTGACCAGGCTCTAAAGAACCCGCAGCCGATTTAAACCCAATTTCTGCATAAGAGTCTGCCCCTGGCTTCGCATTGGATAATGTTTTGAAGCTAGCAATCACATTCCCTGTACCGACGCTCGACCAATCCGTGAAGAAATTTTGTGTTTTCTCCCCGTTAATGGTGTAATAATAACGCAATGTCACATCTGCTAGGGAAATGGATGAGGTTCCCGTATTGGTTATTTTAAATTTGGAACTGATTGTATTGCTTGTGGTGGATACATTCCCATTGAAGGTTTGCACCTTCAGAACGCCCTCGCCTGTTCCTGGCTCACTTGGCGTATCCCCTTTCACCGTAATCGTAAACAACGCATCATTGCCTGTACTAAAATGGAAGTTTAGTGCTGTCTCTCCTTTAGGAAGTTTAGATAAATACTTGTTGGTAAGAACGACTGTATCCTCACTAAGCGTATAATCTTCACCTTTGTTCAACACCACACTCCCCTGCTTGATCGCTTCCAGCGTATTGCCGTTAAGTGTTAGCTTGACAGTAATATCTGTATTGTTGTTATTCACTCCATAGGTTGCAGTCGTTGGTGTAATACTTGCTTGCCCGGTAGATGGCTGATCACCACCCACACGATCTGCCACCAGAATGCCGCGGCCATTCGTTCCCAGATAAGCACGTCCATAAACCCGCGGGTCCCCAATAATTTTGGTCACTCGAGCATATTGATGTTTGTCATCATTAATGCGCGTCCAGTTTGCACCAGCATCGTCCGATCGGTAAAATCCACGTGTACCATCTATTTTACCAACGATAAATACCGCTGCATACGTGCGGTTCGGCGCTGCCTTACCAAAGCCTACAAAATCCGCTTCCTGCACATTAGAGAGCTTGGTGAACGTAGCGCCGGAATCGTTGGAATGCCATAAACCATATGGCCCCCCATCCTCGGAGCCTCCGGCGAACCACACATCTCCTTCTGCTCCTCGTACAGCATCAATATCAGCATTGCCTGCTGTCGGTAAGCCAGTTACCGCTGAAGGCGTAAAGGATACGCCACCATTGGTGCTCACATATATTTTCCCGGAGGCAAATGCGTAATATTTATTAGGGTTCACTCGGTCAGAGACGATCTTTGCATTCGCTGGAATCCCTGTGCTTGCTGTCCATGAGTTGCCACCAGTTTTGGAGTAGAACACACCTTTGTCTGAGGTACTCCACAGCAAGCCATTACCATCTGCTGCTACAGCGATGCTGCCCCCTCCTGCTGTACCAGAAGGCTCGCTATTTGCCTTATACCAGTTGGCTCCACCATCATTGGAAATACCGATGGATTTGGCATTTGGATCTTTTTTATAATCCGCTTTACCTACCCGAGCCATAAAAGAAGGATTCAGCTCGGCATAATCAATACTTTCGCTGCTTGTAAAAGTCGGATTATCCAGCATTTTAGCTGGAGCCTTGAATAAATCGTCATGTCTGAATCCAGAGACATCACCTACTGCGCTCACCAAAGGCGCGCCGGTTGGAGGGCTCACCAGATCCAAAATCGCCGTTTCCTCTACCCCTTTAGCGGCTACTGAAATATCCAGCTTTCCGCCTTTATCCCAATTGGTTAGATTTTTAGAGCCATAAATCGTAGCTCCGGTGCCGTACAACATATGGTCTGAATTAAATGGATCTATCTCCAGATCACCGATCATCCACCCCAGCTTGGGCGATACTTCCGGTGGAGCCGGGTTGGCATTGAAAGTCAGCCAAGGTGCACCGCTTATATCCAGATTATATTTCAGCTTGCGAGACGGATAACCATCAAATTCCCAAATAGGACTCCAGGTTGCCCCACTGTCCGTGCTGCGGTAAATCGTTTCATCCGGCCACCAGGCATTCAACGTAGCAACCATAAGTGTACCTGGCTTCTGGGCATCCACCGTCAGTCCACCATATCCAAAATGATTGTCCGCGCTACTGCTACCTATGGGGCTAATGTTAGTCCACTGCCCGCTGGCTGTATTCAATTTCCACAGTTCACCCTTTGTTCCGTCATATGGACCGGCTCCATCGCTATAAGAAATATATAGATTGCCGTCCGTTGATAACACACCGTGATGTGGCAAATAGCCCGTAGGCTGTCCCGCTATAGCAGACCAGGTTGTCCCGCCATCTGTACTGCGATAGACACTTTGCTTTTTATCTGCTACACCTACATAGATCGTCTGCGTTGCTTTACTCGAAGAGCCTGTTTTTTTGTCAAAGGTGATCCAGGCTAAACCGACAATGTCGCTGGTATATTCATTGGAAGGGTCCTGTACATACGTCCCTGGATTTGGGAAACTGCTCACCTTGCTCCAAGTTGCTCCAAAATCAGAGCTTTTCCATAGTCCATTACCACTTCGAGCTCCAAAGAACAAAATATTATTCCTATTTGGATCAATCGTCAGACGTTCCCCCATCGAGCGCCCCGGCATATTGCCCCCCACCTTAAAAGGAAGCTTGGTCGTCTGCCACGTATTGCCCCTGTCGGTGGAACGCATAATTTGCCCGTTTTGTTTATCCCATGAATTAGTATACGTACCTGTAGCTATATATACACGGTTTGGATCAACAGGATCAGTCGCTAGTGCATCGACACCATTTTTGTTCCAATCCTCCCAGCCCACAGAATCCGTCAGCGGAATCCAGCTCTCATTGGCAGCATTCCACCGGTAAGCCCCTCCAATATCTGTACGTGCATAGATCAGGTCTTTTTCCGTTTCATTAAAAATAATGCCAGGTACAAAACCACCACCTCCACCCGTAACGACACTTTTCCAACTGTAATCGTCACTTGAAGCAGCATGAGTCGGCGCTATCATTCCTGTCCAGGAAGCACCCGCTACCACAAGCGCCAAACAAGCAATCTTCAACCTGTTTTTTGCCTTAGTCAATGAATTCAACCTCCTTCTTCATAATCATTTGAATATACGAATTCGTTCCTATCGTTATCGTTGCTTCTCACAATTCTGACAAATGTTCTCTTAGACTCACCCCCATTCATCCCAATAAATATAGTGCAACACCCAATTTGTTAGCGCTTACACTGTTGTCATGCTCAATAGATTCGTCATCTTTTTTTCATTTCCTTGTACGAAAAATCAAGATCATGCGATATTATCTCCTGCTCCGCAGCTTATAGTATGAGGTTTAGACTTCCTTCAGAGTTAACACCTTTTATTTATTTCTATTATGAATTTTTCACATAGTGAATTAATTACTTTATTTTCATTCTTTATGGGTGTCAAAATACTTGGATTTACAACAAAAAAACCGCGCTATGCGCGGTTCCAGCTTCCGTTACTTCCGTTAATACTGGCTTTAGTCATAAACAAATGCATATTATTGCAAGTATTCAAGCGCCAGAGCTAAAAAAATATGCCCTGAGACGAGCAATGCCCGCTCATCAAAATCAAAGTGAGGATGGTGATGAGCAAAATGCGTTCGTTCATCCTCATTACGGGCACCTACATGAATGAAGGCTCCCGGTCGTTGCTCCAAATAATAGGCAAAATCCTCTGCTCCCATGACCGGCTTCAAATCCAAAAAAGCGTCTGCTCCATACAGTCTGCCGATGAGCTCGCGTACACGCTCCGTTTCGGCTTCGGCATTCACCAAAGAAGGATAGCCATTCAAATAGTCCATTTCGTATCCGGCATGATAAGCCTCAGTCAACCCCTTGACGATACTGCGAATTTCATTCTCGACTTCCTTACGCACTTCTTTATTAAACGTACGTACAGTCCCTTCAATTTTGGCCTTATCTGCAATCACATTAAAGGCAGTTCCAGCTTGAAACACCCCAATCGTTAACACTGCTGATTCAATAGGGTCCACCCTACGACTAACCACCTGCTGCAACCCATTCACAATTTGACTGCCGATAACAATAGAGTCCACCGTCTGATGCGGTCGTGCGCCATGCCCACCTTTACCGTTGATCTGGATCGTAAACGCATCGACAGCCGCCATCGCGGGCCCACTCTTTAATCCAATTTTACCAAAAGGAATTTCAGATGCGAGGTGAATACCATACACCGCCTCTACCCCATCCAGACAGCCATCCTCAATCATAAACTTGGCTCCGCCAGGCGGTTTTTCTTCTGCATGTTGAAAAATAAACACAAGCTTTCCCTTCAGCGCCTCACGGTTATGGCTCAACACGCGTGCCACTCCAAGTAATGCAGCCGTGTGACCATCATGCCCGCAGGCATGCATAACACCCGGAACGGTCGATTTATAAGGCACTTCCTTTTCATCCTGAATAGGAAGTGCATCAAAATCAGCACGAAATGCAATCGTTCTACCTGGCTGACCGCCTTCTAAAAACCCGAGCACACCGTTTCCACCCACATTCGTTCTTACCTCAATACCAAAAGAGCGCAATTGATCGGCGATAAAAGCAGATGTATTCGTTTCTTCAAAAGAAAGCTCGGGATGCTGATGTAGATGTCTTCTCCACGCAATCAGCTCTTGTTCACCATCTTTTAATTCCTGAACCCATTTTTCTAGCATAATACCCTCTTTTCCTATTGAATTTATATGCTTCTATCCTTATCTTACCATGAACAGCCTGTAGAATGTAGCTCTCTTATCATAGAAGACTTGAATTTACAACAAAAAAGAGCCGATAGGATACTCTCCCCAACTCTTTTTCATTACTAACTTATCTATTTAGAATTTTTCAGGTATTGAAAAACTGACTAATGTTTCCTCTTACGGGATGTGTCTGTTCCCTGTACTCACCTTTCGTATAGCTTCCAATCACCTTACGCCAAAAGGATTGTGCCGGCCTATTCGTACTCATCTGGGTCACCTTCCAGCGTCCGTTAAAACGTCCAAACAGCTCATGAGCCGCCCAAGTCCCAACCCCGTTATGCCGATAAGGACGAAGTACAAAGAACTCAGCCATGTAGTAGTCAGCTTCTCGATTGCTGGACATTCGGTCAACGAGTGCAAAGCCCACAGGAACATCCTGTCTCCAAATCAGAAAAGGCAACTTCTGTTCACCGCTCGTCCAATATTGATACAAGTCTGGATAAGCCGGGAATGTCCCCTTCTCTGTGACATCAATTCGAAGATAGGCTGTAAAATCGTATAAATAAAATTGCATGAGCTTTACAATAATGTCCTTTTGCGACTCCGGTACACTCTTAATAGACAGCTTCAGTTCCGATTTGATATTATACCCCATACTTTCACCTCTCTTGGCGGTTCAATCCGTTCTTTAACTTCGAATTACATCCCATCCAGTGCTGTTCAAAATATGCTAAAATACATATATATTATGACCGGACGAGGTGGAACCCAATGAATATACAAAAGATCATCGACCGGCGCAAACTAGATGAAAAAATGCCGGGATTACCATGGTACGTGCAGCAATTTATGGATTATAAGCTGCCCGACCTGTCCCCTTCCACACTACTAGAATATGTGCGGGATTACGAAGCTTTCTTTTCATGGCTTCGCTTGGAAGGCTTGTCTGCCGGAGAAACGAATACCCAAGTTACACTTGAAGAGTTGGAGACACTTCACATGGACAGTATTACAGGCTTTCGATTATTTCTGTCTACTAAGCGCGAAGGCTCCAACTCCCGTATAACCATTTCACGTAAGCTATCGTCTCTGCGTTCGCTTTTTCATTATTTAAGTCAGATCGCTGAGGATGAAAATTTTTATCCATTGCTCAAACGCAACATTATGGCCAAGGTTGAAATCAAGCGTATACATAAACCCAAGGATACGGCGGCCAAGCTTAAAGGTAAAATACTGGAAGAGGAAGAACTGCTTGAATTCATCGGTTATATTTATGAAGGCTATGGTCAGGATTTAGCCGATAACAAGCAGGCGCTATACTCCTATGAACTAAATAAGGAACGGGATGCCTGTATCGCCAGCCTTATTTTGAACTCAGGCCTGCGCGTGTCTGAAATCGTCAATCTGAACCTGGATGATTTAGATATTAACAATAAATTATTATATGTGTACCGCAAAGGCAATAACGACGAAACCTTTAAAACGCCGGTGTATTTCCGCGAGCAATCCAAAGATGATCTCGTACTTTATTTGTCCCTGAGACATACCCGTTACCGCGCTCCAAAAAAAGAAAAGGCTCTCTTTGTCACACGTCCTAACGGCAGTACAGAAGGCAAACGGATGACCAAAAGAGCGATTCAGGCAATGATCATCAAGTACGCCAAACGGTTCGGCAAGCCATACCTTACCGTGCATAAGCTTCGTCATTCCTTTGCTACTGATTATTATTTACAAAATGATATTTACAAAACAAAGGAACAACTGGGGCACGCTTCGACAGAAACAACAGAAGTGTATGCCCACCTGACTGACAAAACCATGTCTCAGGCGATCGAACGGCGGGTAGAGACTCTAACCGACTCAGCCAATTGATGTCTCACTCCTGCTCGTTCCTCGCTCCTTCTATCTGCTTTTGAATCTGTTCGAGTAGCCAGCGGCCTGCGGGTCCGTTGGCCTCGGCAGGAAATATTTGTATCATTTCATCTGAGTAGTGACGTTGAGCCCAATCCATTTGTTGCTCCCAAACCGCTACCCCCTGTACATTTGTCAGCTTATCGGTAAGCTGAGCATCCGATTGTTCCTTCACCATGACCAGCTTTGGATAATCCTCCTGCTTGAAGCCTTCCAGCAACACACAATCATAGGCCTGAAAATGCCGTATCAGACTGGTGACAGGCTGACTATTCTCCTCTAAAATAGCTGTTCTTCCAGCCGAAACAATAGCTACGCCTTCAGCACCCGCCTGTCGGTGCTTATACGTATCAGTACCCTCATGATCCATTTCAAATTCATGTCCATCATGCTTGATCACTGCTACGCGTAGACCTGACTTCTGCACATAACGAATTAACCCTCCGAGAAAGGTCGTTTTCCCCGTATTTTTGAATCCGACGATTTGACATACAAATGGATGTTTCGTATTCACGTTACCTGTCCACCTTGTAATACCAGTACTCGCACCTCTTCACCTTTGCGTAATCCTTCTGTTGTAGGAGGAATCACGATCAGACAGTCGCTGTCCTTAATGGTCACCATGACACTAGATTCATCTGCTCGCGCAGGAATCGCGTATACTTGCCCACCACGTATCTCCAAAGAGCTGCGTACAAAGCGTGTATAGTTGTTTACCTTCGTATAATCTGCGCCTAACTTCGCCGTCCAGGTTTGTAAATATGGATGTGCCGAAGATAACATCATTTGGATCGTCGGCCGTACAAACAGCTCACAGCCTACAAAGCACGCACCGGGGTTGCCTGAAAGCGCAAATAACAGCTTGCCGTCAATCACTGCGGCTGTGGTCACACTTCCTGGACGCATCGTAACTTTGTTGAACAGCATATTCACATCTTCCTGTCGTACCAGGTCACCCATAATATCAAAATCCCCCACCGATACTCCTCCACTCGTGACCACGATATCATAGGCAGCTATGGCTTCACGTACAGAGGTACGGGCAAGACTCAAATCATCATGAATGGCTTGTAAAATGAACGGCTCTCCTCCTGCCTCTCTAATTTGAGAAGCCAGCATATATGTATTACTGTTTCGAATTTTCCCCGGTTGTAACGGCTCATCCACTGCGAGCAATTCTGACCCTGTGGAAAAGACAGCCACCCTTGGCTTCCTGTAAACAGGCACCCGATGTACACCAAAAGTAGCCAGTACTGAGACATGCCCCGCTCCCACGCAAGTTCCCTTACTGAGCAAAAGCTGACCTTCCTTAATCTCATGACCAATTTGTGTCACATTTTTGCCAACTTCCATACGCTTCTTTAAGCCAACATATGTCTGTCCATTTTCCTCACGCAGCTGTGTCGCCTCCAGCATAACCACCGTGTCCGCTCCTTCAGGTAGTTGTGCTCCTGTCATGATGCGGGCTGCCATTCCCGTCTCCACCCGCTTGTCCGATACGGTGCCACAAGGAATTTCATCAATCACGTGTAGCCAGATTTCCTGACCGGTCGAACAGACTTCAGTGTCCGAGGCAAGGATCGCATAGCCGTCCATACCAGAACGACGAAAGCGGGGATACGGATGTGGCGCAGTCAAATCCATCGCCAGATAGCGACCATCTGCTTGCTCAAGCCCTACGTCCTCCCTTTCACCCTGTTTAACATGACTAGCTATCCTGCTTTGTGCCTCTTCCACCTGAACTGCTTTACGCTGGAATTTTTCTGCGTTTAATGATGTATGATTCATATTTTCACTCCGTTCTTCTTAAATGCCCTCTTTCTGTTATAACGCTAAAACCGTTATCTGGCAAATCCAAACGGTATTTATTGAATTGCTCCAAGTCTTTATCCGCCAAAAAACAGCCTGGATATCATATCGCGGCTGTTTTTGGTAGATTTCAGTTTTTAATTTTGCGTATCATCTGGTCATTTCTCTATTTTATTAGTTTATATTAATTTTTCCGAAATAGATTGAATCTATTGAAACCTCATATAACGAGGACATTTGCTGTGCTCGAGCTATTGTTAAATCGGATGAATCTTCCTCTATATGTTTTAATTCATTCATTGACATACCAAGTATATTGCAAGCTATTAACTCACTATATCCTGAAGCGAGTCGTGCCATCTTTATTGTATAAAAGCTAGTGCAAGTTACATTTTCATTTTTATCTGCAACCATCCAATCAACTCCACAATATAATTGATAAAAAAGTAATTTACCTGTATACTCTGAACGAAACACTTTTCCCCTGTTAGGAGCAAGTAAGGTGCAAAAACTTACTCGGGGGAAATGCCTTTTGAAAGAGGAACTCAAATCTCATGGACGCACTCAATCATGGCTCGCCCGACGAACTGGATATTCGCGGCAACAAATATCCAACTGGATCGCGGGACGTGACAAAATGTCATTCGAGGCGGCAGTCCTCATTTCTAGGATATTGGAGTGTAAAGCTGAGGACTTATATGAGTGGGAACTTGCCTGACAAACAGGCATTTCCTTCGGGGCATTTGTACATGCCGGCATTTACAATATATATCCCGCTTTCACCCTCCTTTTCTTATATGTAGATTGTTTTCACCTTTATTTAAAAGATTGTTATTTTTTTCATAATCAATTTTATCACATGGAAAATGATTAAAAACGGGAAATATGTCGAATTAAATCGAACCCGTCCGGCTTATCCTAGTCTAACTGATTATTGACTTATTCATTTAAATCTGGTAACAAAAATGACCCCTGAATTTTCATGGGTCATTTCCACAGTTTTTTAAGCGCTTTAAGTTTATTATGAGACATCGAGCAAGTGAAGTCAGATCCTTCGAATCGTACCAGCCCTCCAAATGCGTTAGACTCAATTTCACAAACCAAGTCGAGATTTATCAGGGTATCTTTATAAGCTGGATATAGATACGGAAAAGCTTCCCTGCAAGCCTGTGCGGTTAGCCCGATTGTATAAGAACGATCTCCAGAGTTGAAACGCGGGACATAATAATTTTTTTTAGGTTCCCACATATCCACACTGTGCATATTCATTACCTTAAAAAAACCGCTCACTGCTGCCTTACCCACTACCTTAATTTCCGATCCGAAAATATAACGAATTTCTCTATCGGCATTCATTGCATCTGCATATATTTGTCTCCATCGAGATAAATTTGCTGAATTTATACTTTCTTTAATGTCTTGATTTTTAAAAACAACCTGCCCCCCTCCATAATCTCCCGTAATGATCTTGTCCACTTGTGTGATGTTAACCAAATTAGATCCGTCCAAATTGCAAAAAGTGGGTAAGCCTACGGAACATTCATGGAGGGTGGTGGGAACTGTAAATCTTCCATGAGAAGTATGAAAAAGCGGAATGTGATAATTGCTTTTAGGCTTCCACAATTCAATCGCAACTAGGTGATTCTCACAAAAAAAAGAGCAATCTCCAAGTGAATTGTCATCAAGCAATGGAGTGGCTAGGATTCGCTTTCCCTCTTCCATTAAATTCAGTTCTTTTCTGTTTTCTTCAGCTCAGCTGGTACAGGTTTAGCGCCAAAAATTGTTTTTTCTTTTTTCGTAGACTTGTTAGCGTATTTACCAAGGCTTATACTTAAAGCTCTCGCCAATTTCTTATCCATTTTCGCTCACCTCCTTTCCATAAAGGAAGAATACTGAATGCTTGTATAATTAAAGCTAAACATATTATGTGAGATTGTATAAAAAAATTTAATATGCAAACCAAAATACATATCGTTTTATAATATTTGTGATGTTTGGTCTTATTAATATAGATAAAATGATTGGGAGCATATAGTACAATCACTAATAATGAACAAGCGTTAATTATCAAAATCGTTGCTAAACTTAAAGAGACAAAAGGTATAGTTACACATATGGCCGTTGTAAAGAAGACACAAAGTGTAAGGTTGCTGAAGTGTACCCCTCCTGAAAATCTCCTTACAAACATGATCGTAGCCAGAGCTAGTAATGCCCCCCAAAAATGTCCTGTTATCCATCCTATAACTGCGACCATGAGCACTGCTGAAATTTCGGTAATTTTTATACCAATCGCATACTCCATCACTTCAACACTTGTGGGTCCATCAGGATCAGCTTTCTTTATTTCTGATGCGATGTGCCTCGATAGCGTTTCTAGCATCCTCGTAATCTCCTTTCTCTGATAAGAAGTACGATATTCCAAAAGTTAGTAATGAGATGGAAAGTAATCCTATCGTATTGGAGTTATAGAGCATATACAAAGTAACAAAAATAGTGACAAATGATATTAGGGACCCTATAATGAACATTTTATTTAGAGATGCTAGGTAATTTTCACCTTTCAAAAAATCATGTGGGGGTTGAATGATAAATGAGAATCCAAAGTTATATTTACCCATCACAAAAGAAATAAAGTACGCAGTAAGGATGGAAGACAACTGTATAACGTATATAGAAGAGCCAGCTGTATCACTTATAACACCTGGCTGTGCTACTCCGAAAAAGTTTGCAAATATATATACAAATAGCTGTAGGTTAATGTAAGCTGTAAGACCGGAACCAGCAGAAAAAGCCGCAAGATATGTTTTGATCCCTAAACCAAATCTTAAAAAGAGAACCATTAACAAATACTGAAGCGGAAAATCTAATTTAGGCATGCCTATTACTTCTCTCATGAGAAAGGAAAACAAAGTTATGCCAATTGCATAGAGAAGTATTTTTCTTCGATTTTCCCACACGGGGAGCATATAAATCTTCAAGACCAAAGTAACTGCCGCTAAAGCATCGAAAAAACCAAGTAAAATATATAAAAAAGCAGATAACACAGTTACACCATCCTCCTATTTCGCCTGATGTAATTGTATATTTTACTAATAGATGTGGCAATGAAATAATCTAGTAAATTGGATTTTTTTGTATAAATATGAGGTGGAATTTTCTTCCCCTGGCTTTCTTCTTCAAACTCGACACCCATTTATACTAACAAAAAAAGTCACCCCAAGTGAGCGACGTTGCTTTTGCTAATGTATTATGTTGGTTTTTTTTCGATATCAAGGTTATAATCTACTTAATTTGGGGTGGAGGGATTATAGTGGCTTTAAGTGACAATTTTAAAAAATTACGTATAAAATATCATTTGACTCAACAAGAACTTGCTGAGATCGCTGGGGTTACCAATAAAGCAATTTCAGCTTGGGAGAGCGGACTTTCTGAACCACGGATGGGTGCTATAGAAAAGATAGCTCGTCATTTCCATATCAAAAAAAGCAACATTATTGAAGACGATGGTATTGAACACATAAGCTCTGATCAAGTGTAGGTCAAAGTAGACGGCAATAAAATCGAAGCAAAGGAGCACCGTTCAATTCACTTTAGGTTATATCAAACTACAAAAAAGGAACTGTGCAACAGCTCCACAGTTCCGCAAACAACTTTAGAAGAAAATAAAATTTTACCCATTATCGTCGACTTCGTCGGCTGATTTTACCTGAACCGCTACGTGTTTTGGGCTTACTATAAGATTTACGCGGCGAATCAAATATGCTGGAACCGCCGCTGTCGCTCCGGTCACGTGAAATCGAGCCTCTGCTCGGTGAACTGCTGGACCCTCTGTCGAACAAACTTCCGCTTGACCCAACGCTAGAATCCGAGTTCTTCCCTCTACGGGTAACCGAACCTTTCCGCTCCACCGTAATCGGCGGAATCGCCTTTTTCTCCTGCACTGTAGGAGCACGATATTGGCCCTGAGAAGGTCGGTATACATCTCTGCTGGAGTAGCCCCGATAGGAGCCTGAACCACGTAAGGAATCAAACAGAGCATCCAGCACAGTTGCGGTTAAGTATCCTTTTAAAAAGCTTGAACTGTAATTTTGTTCTACATACTTTTTACTGTCAATTTCAATGAGTGTATCTTCCTTCTTAGCTGGATCTTGCTGCAAATGGTACCACTCATCGCTATATACCAGAAACATCCGCTCATTGCTCTGCGGTGACATTTGTTCCGGTGTACGCTGTTCTTTCAATTCCTCCGCTACTTCCGGGACTGTCTTGCCAGCTGCCCGGTATACATACGAGGTTGAATTTCCGCTACCACTAACCGATTCCAGCGGATACGTATCCTTTACACTTGGCGAGCCGCAGCCGCTTAACACGGATACGAACAAGCTCAGCGCCACAAAGACCTTTAATGCATACTGCCAGGTGCGTTTGCTCATGTGTAACCCTCTCCTAGCTTGCCCGAATAACCTTGACGTCTCCGGTAATCACTTCTTCTCCTTCATAAAGCATAAAGCGACCGTCCTGCCACTCTACCCGCAACAAATGGTAATTATCAGACTGGTACTGCCAAACATGCTGCTCTCCACCCTGTCGGAAAGGAGCACGGCCCATGACGGTAACTTGCCCAGAATATTGCTCCTCCAAATGATACGTTGTATCATCCAGCTCTAAAATGGTCGGCACTTCCTCAGGGTTGTCAAGTCTACCGTCGATGGCCTGATATAGTCCGAATTGCAGTGTTTCCCGTTCCTCTATATGAAGATAACTGATTTGATTACCATCCTGAAGCGTCAAAACAACGGCATTCCGGGCACGATTATGTACACGACCTACCACTTCATAGGTGACAAGCGAAACTTCACAGATATCACCTGGATTTAAGTGAAGCATGCTTTTCTCTGCTTTTGGCGGCTCCGGCTTAGCAAATAGATTTGAAATTCGTTTCCAAACACCCATGGTTATATTCCTGCCTTTCTTAGCCTAGAAGCATGCTGTAATGATCAAGGCGCCAACCAGATGCAGCGCTCCTGAAAACAGGCCGAAACCAATTTTACCTTCCTGTGTACCTTTATCCAGATCAAACTGGGCCCAGTACCGCAACAGCAGACGTACAATAACTTCCAAAACAAGCAGGATGACAAAAGCGATCACAGAATACACAAGCGCTTCGAGCAAATTATTAGCTGTAGCGATAGAGCCTGACAAAATATAGCCTTGTGCAACCAGCTTCATAATCATTCGTACCGTTACGGCCATATTTCCAGCTTTCACTTCGGCAAAATCCTTATACTTCGTGAATAAAGAGTCGACATACATTAATGCGAAGATCAAAATAGCTCCCGCACCAGTCCATACAAGCATTGCTTTCATCGTTTCTAAAAAATGCATTTCATACCATCCTCCACATCTTCTTGACCTTCATATAATGTTTTACGCCTGCGGGCAGGGAAAAGCGAAGGAGAAAACGTTTCTCCTTCGCTTCCTGAGCAATCAAACTTGGCGGCACTGCTTAAATGTTCTTATTTATTTTCGTATTGCTTCAACAAAGCGGCAAGCTCATCGTCCACGGCGCTTTTCTTATCCAGCTCTTTGAACTCCTCATCCAACGATTTTTCCTTAGAAGACATTTCGTTGCTCGCTTCGGCACGTGCTTCTGCTTGCAGCATTTTTTCCTCCATACGCTTCAATCCGGCAGTTGCCGTATCAGAGCTAAAACCGTTCATAGCTTTGTTAATTTCAGTTTGCGCTTTAGCTGCGTTATAACGGGCAACCAGTGTCTCGCGCTTGTTTTTCATTTCTGTCAGCTGTCTGCGCATTTCATCCAGCTTGCCACGCAGGTTATCGGCTGCAGCTTTGTTCTGTTCGTAACCAGCTTTGAACTCGTTCATTTTTTGTTCAGCAGATTTCTTTTCTTCCAGCGCGCGACGGGCCAGATCTACATTTTGTGCTTTTGCAGCGGTATGTGCCTGTTCTTCGCGTTTCTTTACCAAAGCAGCCTGTTCTTCGTATTGCTGTTTGAATCTCTTTTCAATAGCAATTTGAGCGGCTACCGCTTTCTCTGCATCTTCCAGGTCCTCTTGCATATCACGAATGTATTGGTCCGTCATTTTAACTGGATCTTCTGCCTTGTCAATAATGGCGTTAATGTTGGACATCGTAAGATCTCTTAATCGTTTGAAAATAGACATGTGAAGTTCCTCCTAGAGTTGAATGCTTAAATTTTAAGCTCTGTACACATGTTTACGCAAGCTTTGCAAAGAGGGTTTCAAAAATTATCTAAAAGCCGCGCAAGTAAGGCTCTGGGATGTCGGCCTGTACTTTTAGCTCCCGCGATGCATGCAACGCCCAATAGGGATCACGCAGCATGGCGCGGCCTATTGCTACCAGATCAGCTTCTTTTTGCTGAACAACCCGACGGGCGTCCTCATAATCATCCAGTAATCCAACAGCAATTACAGGTACATTCAGCTTTTCACGGACGGTATGAGCTAAATCCACCTGATAGCCAGCACGCGCAGACGGCCCTCCGCCAGAACCAATTGGACCCTCGCCACCAGAAGAGATATGGAAAATGTCCACACCTGCATCACGATATCGTTCCCCTACACCTGTTATGTATTCCACATTATATCCATCCTCGACGTATTCTTTGGCAGATATCCGCATAAGCACAGGCATATCAGCAGGAAGAACCTCTTTAACAGCATGTATGACCTCAACACCGAACAGTGACAGATCCTGGCCATATTCATCTTCTCTCGTATTTGTTAAAGGCGAATGAAATTGATGGATCAGATAGCCGTGAGCGCCATGTATCTCAACCGTATCAAAACCGGCTTCCACCGCGCGGCGCGCGCCTTCTTTGTATGCCTGAACCAGTTCCCTGACTTCTGCTGTCTTTAAGGCGTGCGGCTTTTTAAGGCGTTCGCTAAAAGGAATCGAAGAAGGACCCACAGGTTGCTCAGCATCTTCGGCCTTGCGTCCAGCGTGGCCTAGTTGAATGCCAATTTTGGCACCATACTTGTGAACTTCCTCTACAATCTTACGATATGCAGGAATATGTTCGTCACTCCAAATACCTAAATCACGATCCGTAATACGTCCATCAGGATGAACCGCTGTCATTTCCACAATAATAAGACCAGCACCTCCTACTGCTCGGCTCACATAATGGACATGATGCCAATCCGTCGGATTTCCATCCTCGGCCTCCACACTGAATTGGCACATCGGGGGCATAACAATCCGATTTTTTAAAGAAAGCCCCTTTAATTGATAAGGAGTAAACAAGTCGGTCACTTTTATCCTTCCTTCCTTCAATTCCATGTCTGTATAATTATGAATTGCAACCCCATTATACACCAGCTGTCACGGGATACCGAATCCGTTGTAAGGCTAAAACTTGCGAAAATGCTCTTGTTTTCGGTCATGTTTAAGAGAATATGTACGTTTAGCTCCATCATCTTCATTGATAATCATTTCATCGCGAACTTCTTTCCAGACGTTTATGAGCCTAACTTGGTAACCAGCATATTTTTAATAGGACAGGTACATAATAGTCGAGAGCACCACTAGGTACCACTGCACGAAAAGGGGGGATACATATGCCGTACAGGGGAGTGTTGCCATGCTTGGCACTGTTACTAGCATTTTCAAGTTTACCCGTTCACGCGGATGCGCCTCCCAAGATCGGAACGCCCCATCCCAAGGAAGCAGCTGTTGCTTCTTCTGTACATCTGAGTACAGATCGAGCTACTCCTACATTAGCAATGTTGCGTAAAAAACATGCGGACATTTTTAAAATGTGCGGCCCACACACCCGCCAAATTGCCTTAACCTTTGATGATGTGCCCGATTCTAGGTATACGCCGCAGGTTTTGGACGTATTACACGCCAACGGCATCAAAGCCACCTTTTTCATCGTCGGTCACCGTGCGGAAAAGCATCCGGGGATTATACGTCGTATTATCCGTGAAGGCCATGCTATAGGAAATCATTCCTATACTCATCCGGATTTTAGGAAGGCTACACCAGAACGCTTTCGCAACCAGATTACAAAAACAGAACGTATTTTACAAGCCAGCGCAGGTTTTCGCCCCAAGTTGATTCGTCCACCCTACGGTGAAATTACAGAGCCTCAAATAAAGTGGGCACGTCGTCATGGCTACATGATTGTCAACTGGAATGTAGACTCTCTCGACTGGAAGGGACTAAGTAAAACACAAATTCAGCGAAATGTGATTCCAGCTACAGGGCCTGGCTCTATTATTTTAATGCACGCTGGTGGAGGTCAAAGTTCCAACTTGCAAGGCACTGTCCAAGCTTTGCCGGGTCTAATTCACTCTCTAAAAGCTAAGGGCTACAAATTTGTGACAGTCCCCCGGCTACTCCACACATCGGAACGAAAATAACAGTATGTTTATAATTGAGGTCCAAGCTAAAGCAACGTAAAAAGGCTGTCTTACCAGCAGAAGTATTCTGCTCGTCAAGACAGCCTTTTTACGGATAGGACCTGATAAGAGTCCGACCTAGATATATACGGATATAGGCGTTATGTTTACATAATATATATTATGTTTAATTAAACTGTATATACGTACAATGCTATTTATCAATAACGTACAGCTTCACATTTTGAAATCCAAAGTCGTTCACAAATGATTTGTTGCCTGGAATAAAGATATCAATCCGCTTTCCTGTAATGGCGCTGCCCTGATCGCGAGCGACAGCTACAAAAGAATGATCCGGCAAACCTGGATGGGAGTAGCCTGTAACCAGTACTTTCGTGCCCATCGGAATGACGTTAGGATCTACCGCAATTGTACCTAGTTTAAGCGGATTGCCGTAGTAGTCCACTGCGCCCCATTTACCATTCTCATCGGCTGCGGCAGAATACGCTGAAGCCTTAACGTCAACTATTTTGCTATAGTTGAATGTTTTACCCCAAGCTTCAATCGTTGGCGCCTCATTCGCTGCTGCTTTCTCCGTAAGAAGCTGCGGCTTCGATTCCGAAGCTGCCTTTACACTTTTTTCGCCAGGCACCTTAATTTGCAGACCTGCATATATATTGCTGGAGGCAATGTTTGGGTTAGCCTTTGTTAGCTCGTCTACCGATACTCCATAACGTTGAGCAAGCAAAAAGAAGGTATCGCCCTCTTTGGCAGTGTGAAGCGAGGCAGCATCCGCTATTCCAGCTGTCTGTGCCAACCCTGCAATAGCTGCGGCAAGCACCGCAATTTTCATCGTTTTACCAATATGTTTTAAATGTTTCAAAGATATGTACCTCCTCTGTTATGCCTGCGAAG
>RCUE01000183.1_pt1 | contig 22555 bp, 18 predicted proteins | sample 2166111 | NCBI WGS metagenome assembly RCUE01 (sample SAMN09930795, study PRJNA488358) | compost metagenome | feature: garden; material: soil; isolation source: compost soil in phenylacetonitrile-enriched culture | place: Germany: Experimental Botanical Garden Goettingen | collected 2016-01-27 | reverse complement strand
ATTGCTCGTAATATGCAGCGGCGTTTCTTCAAGGGGTTATATTTTTATTTTGTGAGTGCCATGTTCATTCCGTTCCCCATCATCATGTTGCCGATTGTAAAACTGGCCTCGGGCCTTCATATGACTAATCTGTTGGGTCTCATTATGCTGCATACGGTGTATGGTTTGGCGTTTAATGTCTTCGTGTATGTCGGTTATATTCGCTCCATACCGGTGGCATTGGAAGAGGCAGCTACGGTAGATGGTGCGACGACATGGGGGACATTTTGGCGCATTATATTCCCGCTGATGGCGCCGATTAGTGCTACGGTGGGGATTCTCACTTGTCTGTCCACATATAATGACTTTTTGCTGCCGCTCATTATTATCAGCGATGCGGAGCAATATACACTGCCGCTCGTACAGTATGTGTTCCAAGGACAGTTCAACACAGACTTCAATCTGGCTTTTGCCTCGTACCTGATGGCTTTGCTGCCGATGATTATCGTCTATCTGATTGCACAAAAATGGATTATCAATGGCGTTACGCAAGGTTCTGTGAAGTAGGGCAGGAGCCAATCGTTTTAGGCAGACCGTGCCTTACCAGGAAAATAAAAAGGGGCTCCCTATACCACGGTTCACACAGGTATAGAGGACCCTCTTTTTATAGCATTACTATTTAGATGCTTCGCTGTTGCTTGTCAGAGGCTGCAAGGATACGGTTGTCTCTGCTTCCGGGTCGTCCGTTGTATAGTAGAACATATAGATAGAAGCTTCCTTCCCTTTGAAGTTCTTGTAGACATCCACTGCCTTGTTATTGCCGTCTCCGGCAAAATTGGCTGTGATCGGCTTGCCAATGATCCGTTCTTTACCCAGGCTAATATGCGTCTGGTTAATCCCTCCAAAGTGAGCGTCCTCGCTTTCGGTTTCTACGAATAAGTCTGATTCCTGTTTGTAGTAAGTCCACTTCACAGGATAGCCACCGATTTGCGTCGTTAGTGTCTGCTTCTGGTCAGATATATCAGTTAAAAGCTGTGGTGTTTTGTCATCCGAATGGATCGTGACTTTATATTTGCCTGTAAAAGTAATAGGAGTGTCCTTGGTAATCACAAGATGGGACGGTCGTTCAAAACGGATCGTATTCAGATCGTGCTCCTGATCAGGTGAAGACCAACGGTTACCCTCTAACGTTGTGCCGTTCACAGAAAGAAAGTACTTTTGATAAGGTAACATGGCGAATTTCTCCTTGCTTCTGATCGTGACACGGATTTGTGTAGGTGTGACAATCATTTGTTCTAGCAAAACATTCCGATTGTCTTTTTCCAATGGGGTATTCAGCACGCTTTTAATCGTCCCGCTTTCCATCTTCTTCTTGCTTAGCTGCAGGTCGAATTTTATGGGTTCATGTATACTTTTCTCAGTTTGCGCATATTGCAGTTTGAAAGCAGTCTGTCCTTCCGGTATATCTGCTTTAGTAAAATACTGCTGGGCTGTATACTCCCCGTTATCTCCGGGTTTGCCAAAAGTCCCCCCAGGCTGCGACATCACGGGCTCACCGCCTTGGTAAGCAACGATTTGTGGATTGTCCCATTTCTTGGGTATGGAGGAATCGAAGGTGATTGCCGAGGACAGCATCAGCTTATCTTTCCCTTGTTCGAATACCTGTACCTTCATATCTTGTAAGCCGTTACGATCCAGCTTGAATGTCTGCATCTGAGGCGATGTGACATCGAGCGGCAATTCCAGTTCCTGAACGCTGGTGAGCTCTATATGATCTACGGTCAGCCGCATGTTCTCTGTTTCTTGCTGCGGTGTCCAGTCACTTTCAAAGTATCCGTTGTACCGTTGATTTTTCGGGTCCCATTGCTGAAAGTTATATTCCCCTGCACTGCTTTCCCCCGCGGCACTTTTTAGCGATACGCCTTTGACATTCCAAAACTCGTTGTCTGCTCGTTTTCCGACCTCCAAGCTGTACAGAATCACGGTCCGGTTCTCATCGACAATAGCGGTATGCAGCGTCAGCTTCACTCCGTCTCTGGTTACGGATTGCTCCAAGGGCTGTCCAAGGTCTTGATTTAGTGCCGTCTGAATGCCGCTTCTTCCGTGCAGCAGATTGCCCCAATTATAATGGATGGCGGCATAGACGGGAACGGCAACGAGAAGCGCACTCAGAGAGGCGGCGATAGCTATTTTGCGCCAATTTCTATGTCGGTGCGGAGTGAATGAATCGAAAGTGTCGGTTAGCGTAGGGGCAGTATGCCCTGTCTGTTCCATTCGGTTCCACATCTCATCGAAGTCAGGATAGGCCATTTCCGAATCATTATTTAACTTGCGCTTCAATGCCTTTTCTACGTTGTTCATAGTTCTCTCCTTCCATCTCGGGAATTTGTACACCTGCATCCCGCAGTATTTGCTCCAATAACTTTAGCCCTTTATGAGTCCTCGATTTGACGGTTCCCAGCGGAATTTCCAGCAGTTTTGATATTTCTGCCAGTGTGAAATCATGCATATAGCGGAGGGTCAGCACAGCGCGGATTTTGGCTGGAAGGCGATTCATATAAACGATCCATTCTTCTGTCGATTCGCGTTCTTCCACCAGCTTGTCTACAGGCTTACCTTCCGCCCCGCTAAATAAATAGGGATTAGCCGATACTTTCAAATGCAGGCTTTTCCGGCGTTTAAGGTAATTCAGACAATGATTGACCGTAATTTTCATAATCCAGGCTTTTAGTTGTTCGATCTGTTCACGATTGCTGCGAAACAGGGTGATAAACACTTCCTGCGTTAAATCCTCTGCATCCGATGCGTTATGTACCATGTAGTAGCAGGTTCGGTATACATCTCGTTGATACAAATCAAACAACTCTCGATTACTCTCCAATGATGTGCTCTCCTTTCTTGTGCAGTTTATCTATATAACAACTGAGGCCCTCATAAGGTTCATTTGGTTGCGAAAAGTAAACCGTCTGATTCGATATATTTTGTTTTTCTTCAAATGTATCACACGAAAAAAGAAGCCTGTAAATCTCAAAAGTTCAGATTTACAAGCTTCTTATGTTTTGCAAAGCTAGACCCTACGGAATGAATATTTCCTCACGCAAAACCAGGTTAACAGATAGATTGCCGATATCTTTCTGCTTAGTCAGCCAGTCGTACAAGCGTTCTTCCTTGCGAGCGGGCTGCAAGGATGTCTTCGAGCGCGCTTGGCAGGTCGGCCAATCCGACTTCGCGCTCAACGAGCTGCTCTAGCTGTTCCGGCTTCCATTCGCTGCCAAGCCGCTTCCAGATTGCTACGCGAGTGTCGTATGGGCAGAAGACAGAGTCTATGCCCAGCAGACTTACGCCGCGCAAAATAAACGGCAGCACCGTCGTAGGCAGCTTGGTTCCTGCCGTCAGGCCGCTCACGGCAACGGAGCCGTTGTAGGCGATCTGGCTGAGCAGCGAAGCGAGCGGCTTTCCGCCTACAGGATCAACAGCCGCTTGCCAAAGCTGCTTGCTCAGCGGGCGGATGCTCTCCGCGCCGTCGTAGACCTCCTCGCGAGAAATAACCTCGGCTGCTCCGAGCGCCTTGAGGTAATCATGCGCATCGGCCTTGCCACTGCTGGCTACGACATGATAGCCTCTCTTGTTCAGCAAGGCAATAGCTGCCCCGCCTACGCCGCCCGTCGCTCCGGTGACAAGTACCTTCCCCTGCTCCGGAGTAACGCCGTTTTGCTCCAGCCGATATAACGACAGGGCCGCGGTGAATCCGGCTGTCCCGAAAATCATCGCCTCTCTCGGCGTGAGTCCGTCTGGAAGTGGAACCACCCAGTCCGCAGGCACGCGTGCATATTGGCTGAATCCTCCGAATTGAGACACACCCAGCCCGTATCCGGAAACGAGCACCGCTTGTCCTTCGCTAAAGCGGCTATCCTCCGAAGAGACGACGGTTCCCGAGCAATCTATGCCTGGTACGAACGGATAGGCTTTGACAATATTGCCATCCTTGCGGGCGGCAAGCCCGTCTTTATAATTGATGCTGGAATAAGCGACACGAATCAATACTTCTCCAGCAGGTAAACTGCTAGCTTCCAGAGAACGCACCTCTGCTTGAATTTCACCGTCCTGCGTCTGATCGACGACAAGGGCTTGAAATGATTGAGTCATCTGTAAAAGCCTCCTTTATTACCTTTTAACCCTATGAATGTCCTATATATTCCCTCTTTAATTCGTGAATTATGCTTAGGAAGCGTACAACAATTTTCACAACCTGTCAGCGGCAATGCTCACAGGCTCGTATTCTATTATACTCTTTAGCTCATAATTGCGTCGATAAGCCCAGATTTGCCGGTATATTCTTGTAATATCCTGTTTCAATAAAGTTCGATAATCAATTATAAAGAAGGTGATAAATGAATTCTTACACATTTTGCAAACCATTTTACGTAAACGGGATGTATTTTCAGAATGACTATGCTAACATACCTTTTGATCGTTAAATAAATCTATGAAGAAAGGTGAATGAATGACAACCAGAGCACTAAAAAATGGTTCGGTATTGTCCGAAGCCAAGGAACTGAATTTGTTCCGTTTGACATGGCCTATTTTCCTTGAATTATTCCTGTTTATGTTAATGGGAAGCGTCGATACATTCATGCTCAGCTCTGTATCTGATAATGCAGTGTCGGGTGTGGGCGCGTCCAATCAAATTATTTCAATCGCTATCCTTGTACTGGAGGTTATCGGCAACGGCGCTGCTATCGTCGTAGCTCAATATATCGGTTCTAAGAAACTAGTCGAAGCGGCCCAGGTTACAGGTACGGCCATTACGTTGAATTTGATGGTAGGTCTTTTGCTAAGCGTAATTTTTCTTGTGTTTGGTACGCATATGTTGCAATGGTTGAATGTCCAGGGGGACATTCTTACGTATGCGGAATCCTATATGAGCATCGTCGGGGGGGCTATTTTCCTTCAGGCATTGATTAACGCGCTGGCGGCGACCATTCGTACGCACGGTTTTACCAAAGAAACGATGTATGTATCGGTTTTTATGAACGTGATCCACGTGGTCGGCAACTATGTTTTGATTTTGGGGCATTGGGGAATGCCAGCACTCGGTGTAGAAGGTGCTGCTATTTCTACAGTAGGTAGCCGCTTTATTTGTCTCTTGATCTTCTTCTGGCTGATGTACCGGGTCACTGAGGTTCGTGTCGAGTGGAAATATTACGTCCAATTGTCCAAAAAGTTTATCTCTAAAATATTGCGTATTGGTGTACCATCCGCGCTGGAGTCTATCATGTATCAGTCGTGTCAGCTCATATTCACACTGTATGTGACCTATCTGGGCGCAGAAGCGATGGCGACACGTCAATATGCCAATAATATTTCGAGCTATATTTATTTGTTCAGTATGGCCGTCGGTATGGGAACGGCTATCGTAGTGGGAAGGCTCGTGGGAGCCAGAGAGAAGGATACGGCTTATAAACGTGTATTGAACAGTGTGAAATGGGCGCTACTCGTGACTGTGATTATTGATGCGGTGGTTATCTTTTTCCGTGTACCTTTGCTCGGTTTATTTACAGAGAACCCTGAAATCATTCGTTTGGGAGCGCAAGTCATTTTACTTAGCATTCTGCTAGAAACTGGCCGGACGACGAATATCGTCATTATTAACTCGTTGCGTGCTGCTGGAGATGCCAAGTTCCCGGTTTTTATGGGACTAATCTCTATGGTCTGTATGAGCTTGCCGCTGGGTTATCTGCTGGTGTTCAAGCTGGATATGGGGCTCGCCGGTGTGTGGCTGGCGATTGCTGCTGATGAATGGACTCGTGCTGTCATCATGTATGCCCGCTGGAAAAGCCGGTTATGGGAAAAGCATGCGCTGATCGAGCACGATACACCAGATCAGTCTGCAACGCCTGTTCCAGCACACTGATCCGAGTAGTATTTAGGGCCAACTGGAACCTAGCTTTTCGATAGAGTTGTATACGTGGAGGCAGTTCAAGAGAACATCTTGAACTGCCTCTTTTGCTGCCGGGAGAACCATCCTTTTATACAGTGGCACGATAGGCAATTTTGAAGTTCAACTTATATCATAATGGCTTTCATAAATAGAAGTCTGGTAAATTTACTAAAAAAAAGATATACTTTTGTTGCACTAACGCAGTACATGAAAGACAAGGAGTGTACCGATGAAGAAGCCGACGATTGAAGATGTTGCCCAGAAGGCAGGAGTGTCTAAAAGCACTGTCTCGCAATTTCTGAACAAACGATATAAATATATGAGCGACCAGACAAGGGACCGGATTGCCGAAGTTATTCAAGAGCTGAATTATCAGCCTAACGGGCTGGCCCGCAGCTTGAAGCAGAACCGGACGTTTATGGTGGGAGTCATTGTAGCCAACATTGATTATACGCTGTCGATCCAGTCTATCCGTGCGATTGAGGAGGAATTGCAGCTTTTCGGCATTCAGGTGATCATTTGCAACGCCGATGAAAACCCCGACAAGGAAGGCCAGTATATTGAGATGCTCAAGGCCCGTCAAGTGGACGGCTTAATTATCTTCCCGACAGGCAAGCATGCAGACATTTACAATCAGCTCATTCGTGAAAAGTATCCATTGGTGTTTTTGGACCGCTTGGTGGACAGTGTCAATACACGTAGCCTGCTGTTGGATAACGAAATGGCGATTAAGCTGGCGATTCAGGAACTTGTGGCTCACAAGCATGAGCGAATTGCGCTGATTACCTTGCCCCTTGGCTTGAATCGGATTACTCCACGAGTGGAGCGGCTCAGCGGATACAAGAAGGCGTTGGAAGAGCATGGCATGCCATTTCGAGAAGAATATATGCACAGCGTGCCGAGAGAAGAAATCCAGCAGACGCTGAAGGAGCTTTTCCAACTGCCTGAGCCGCCGACTGCGCTGTTGGCCGGGAATGATATCGTGTTGGCTGAGGTGTTGAAGTATGTGAATGCCCGCCGTATACGCATTCCGGCAGAGCTGTCCATTATCGGAATTGACGATGCGGAGTTTGCCCATATTTACAATCCGCCGATTACGACCATTACGCAACCGATTGCGGATATGGGGAAGCAGGCGGCAAAAACGCTGCTGTCCAGTATTGAGGAAGGCGGCGAATCGGTTCCGATTATTTACCGATTTGTGCCGGATATCAATCGGGGAGAATCCGTCAAAACGCTGTAGACGAGCATCATGTCTTATATTATAAAATAGCCCGTATTCCTTTGTACGACCTGAGTATGCGTATGCTGCTCAGGTCACACAAATGCGAATACGGGCTATTGGAAGTTAAGCCGACTTTGGATGCGGCCTTTGTTGAGCTTGCGCTCATAGCAGTGAAGGTTACGCGGGGGATGATCCCGGACTAATTTGTGCTGGCGCTGAGCAAAAAAGATTCCAGTTCGGCTCGCGTCGGATAGCCATCCATGTCTCCGGCTGACATGACAGCCAGCGCACCAAGTGCATTACCGCGTTTGACTGCCTCTGCCAGGGGCAAGCCTTCCAGTAGCGCGCTGATAACACCTGCGGCAAATCCGTCACCCGCACCGACGGTATCCACGACATGATCTACGCGGAAGCGTTTGACATATCCCTCAGCATCTGCGGATTTGTAATATGCGCCTTCGGTTCCCAGCTTGATGATGACCAGTGAGGTACCACGGTCAAGGTAGAACGAAGCAATATCCTCGGGCGAAGTATAGCCCGTCAATATTTTACCTTCATGAATCCCCGGTAGAAGCCAGTCGCACCCCTCAGATGCCTCGTTAATCGCCTCCACCATCGTTTGCGTGTCAGGCCATAATTTGGGTCTTAGGTTAGGGTCGAAGGATACAGTTTTGCCTGCCTTCTTCATGAATTGCCGCGCATGTCGTGCGAATTCGCGGCATTCAGCGGAGAGGGCAACGGAAATACCTGTAAAATGCAGATGGCGAGCCCCGGCAAAGTAAGCTTCGTTAAAATCAGCGATGCTCAGTGTGGAAGCGGCGGAATGCTTGCGGAAGTATTCCACCTCGGGGTCCCCACTTATAACTTTGGATTTAATCAGCATCCCGGTAGAGTGGTCTTTGGTAAACATGACATTCTGGGTGTCGATTCCTTCCTGACGTAGCGCATCGGCAATGAACTTGCCGAACGTATCCTCGCCGAGTTTGGTTACGAGTCCGGCACGTAGCCCCAAACGCGACAAACCTGCCGAAACATTCGTCTCTGCCCCGGCCAACGCTTTGGTGAATGAACGCACCTCATCCAGAGAGCCTGCTTCATTGGCGTAAAACATGGCCATCGGTTCTCCGAAGGTAACAGCATCCAATGTTGCGGTCATTTGAATTCCTCCTTATGTTTAGTAAACTTAATCTGTAAGCGCATGCACCAACTGAATAAATTGAAATTATCACATAAATCGGTTTTTCACAATGATGAAGTTGATATATTTGCTAAAAACTTTTTGGGTAATATAGATAAAAAAATGTGGTTTTGTTTATCAAAAGGTAAAAAACGTGTGAAACTTCGTGTGTATTAAGGGTTTTTCTAGGAAAATCGAAGTTTTAGGTTGACACTCCCTTAGATAATTATTACAATTCTAGCTAAGAAGTAGAGTTAGAAACCGCTTTTATAACAATTCCGTTGATAAAAAAGTTTATCTAAACAGGAGGAATGTTTTTATGGAAATGCGTTATTCAACTCATCCCGAACATGCCAAACATTTTACGACTGAAGAGTTGCGTCAGCACTATCTAATCCAGGAACTGTTTGTACCTGAGGAGGTAAAGCTGGTCTATACGCATGAAGATCGTGTCATTATCGGGGGCATTTATCCCGTGAATAAATCTGTTGCACTGGAAGGTAACGATCAAATCAAAGCGGAAACTTTCCTGGAGCGCCGCGAACTGGGCATTTTTAATGTTGGGGGTAGCGGTACGGTCAAGGTGGACGGTGAAACTTACGAGCTGGCCACAAAAGACTGTCTCTACGTAGGTAAAGGTGGCAAGGAGTTGATCTTTGAAAGCGATTCCAGTGAAAAGCCTGCGAAATTTTATATTGTTTCAGCTTTGGCTCATACCACGTATCCGACGACGAAGCAGTCTTTTGCCGATGTACCTTCTGAAAGTCTGGGTTCGCAGGAATCAGCCAACAACCGTACGTTGCGTCGCTTTATCCATGATGAAGGCATTCAAAGTTGCCAATTGGTTATGGGGATGACGACGTTGGAAAACGGCAGTGTATGGAACTCTATGCCAACACATGTTCATGACCGTCGTATGGAAGTATATTTCTACTTTGAACTGGATGAGAACGCAAGAATGTTCCACCTGATGGGTGAACCGAACGAAACGCGCCATCTGGTCATGAAAAATGATGAAGCCGTTATTTCTCCACCTTGGTCTATCCACTGCGGTGCGGCTACGGGTAGCTATACCTTCATTTGGGGCATGGCCGGTGAAAATAAAACATACAAAGACATGGATCAGGTTGCCATGAGCGAGTTGCGTTAATCCGATCAGTGTATTGGAGCGTAAACCTGCAAGCGGCTGAGGTACATGGTCATCCCATTCGTGGAAAGGATCAGGAACATGACGAAAAAGAAAGTTTTGGAACATATCACTTCGGTAGGTGTCGTCGCAGTCATTCGAGGAAACACGGCGGAGGAAGCGTATCTCATGTCTAAAGCCTGCATTGAAGGCGGCTTGGATAATATTGAGCTTACATTTACGACGCCAGATGCGGATCAGGTCATTCGAAGATTGAAAGATGAATTTAAGGATCGGGCAGTGATTGGTGCAGGAACGGTACTGGAATCACTGACGGCGAGAATTGCTATTCTGGCCGGAGCAGAGTTTGTCGTGAGTCCTTCTTTTGAAGAAGAAACAGCGAAGCTATGCAATTTGTACGCGATTCCTTATATGCCTGGCTGTATGACGCTGAATGAGATCAAGGAAGCCATGAAATTGGGCAGCGATGTCGTGAAGTTGTTCCCAGGCAGTGCAATGGGGGCGGACTTTGTGAAGGCCGTTAGAGGTCCAATGCCTCATGTACAGATTATGCCAACGGGTGGCGTTGATCTGGACAATATGGAAACCTGGCTGCGTAACGGATGTGTAGCCGTGGGAATTGGGGGTAATTTGACGGCTCCAGCCAAGGAAGGTCGCTACGACTTGATCACAGAAAATGCAGCACGTTATGTAGCTAAATATAAGGAAGTACGCGCAGCGCTGTAGGCTTCAGGAAATATAGGTTTTTATACTAATTTGTGATGGAGGCGTAGGCATGGGTCTGGACCATTTTTCATTGGATTTTTTCAGTCTAAAAGGTAAAACGGCGATTGTAACAGGAGGCAACACTGGTTTGGGTCAAGGGTATTCCGTAGCTTTGGCCAAAGCGGGTGCAGACCTGTTCATTGTAGCTAACAATGATGAATATGAAGAAACAAGACGTTTGCTGGAGCCAACGGGTGTGAAGGTTGCCTTTTATCAGGCTGATCTGACAGAGAAAGAATCCATTAAAAAAATTGTAGAAGAATGCGTCAATGAATTCGGTAAAATTGATATCCTTGTAAACAATGCAGGTACGATTCGTCGCGCCCCTCTGCTGGAGTATAAAGACGAGGATTGGGACGCTGTCATGGAGATTAACCTGAATGCCGTATATCATCTGAGCCAGGAAGTGGCAAAGGTGATGGTAGAGCAAAAAAGCGGGAAGATTATCAATGTCGCTTCTATGCTTGCTTTTCAGGGGGGCAAATTTGTTCCGCCGTATACAGCGAGTAAGCATGCGGTAGCTGGTTTGACCAAGGCATTTGCGAACGAGCTGGCAGTTCATAACGTTCAGATTAATGCGATTGCGCCGGGTTATATTGCTACGGCAAATACAGCTCCAATCCGTGCGGATGAAAGTCGCAATCAAGAAATCCTGTCGCGTATTCCTGCGGGTCGTTGGGGCGATCCGTCTGATTTGATGGGAGTTGTGGTTTTCCTCGCCAGTCAGGGTTCCGACTATATGAACGGTCATATCTTGGCGGTGGACGGCGGCTGGCTGGTACGTTAAGCAGCGCTGGTCGCATCGAAGTTTATGAACTGAAAGCTGCCTCAAAAGGAAACTATCCTTTCAGGCAGCTTTTATTTTTTCAATGAAGCTATATGCTGAACCTGATTTGGAGTGCTGTGTCGATCTGTCCTATGCATATGGTACGAATGCCTTTATAATTTAATGAGATAAAAATTGCTAGGCTCCAGCCGTACACTTGGTTGGAGCCTTTGAGCATAACACAGATAGATTGGAGAATGGAGAGATGAGTTCACAGCAACACCAACGAGCTTTGGTATACAAATCTTTGTGGCATGCCGGTCCTTGGGTGCTTGCCGTAGGGATCATTCTGGTAGGTGCCAATCTGCGCGCCTCGATTACCTCGGTAGGACCTCTTATCGGTTTGATTAAGGATTCTTTGCATATTTCGAATACACTGAGTGGCCTATTAACGACATTGCCGCTGCTGGCTTTTGCCCTGTTGTCGCCTTTTGTAGCCAAACTGTCGCGCCGCTTCGGATCGCCTCTTATTATTTTTGCAGCCTTGCTGCTGTTGACCGCAGGTATTGTGGTGCGCTCAACGCTGGGGGTGACCGCATTATTTGTCGGGACTGCTATGCTGGGACTAGCTATTGCCGTCTGTAATGTGTTGCTGCCCAGTCTGATCAAAGAGGAGTTTCCTCGCAACAGCGGACTGATGACCGGCGTATACTCAGTATCCATGAATGTGGTCGCAGCAACCGCATCTGGCCTGAGTATACCGCTGGCTATAAATGGAGGTATGGGCTGGCGAGGTGCCTTGGGAATATGGGCGATTGTGGGTGTCGTAGGTATTTTACTCTGGGTGCCCCAGCTCCTTAAGGCTCGCAAAACAGCTAATAAAGCAGCAGTATCTGCCCAAACCGTGAATGTGTATAAATCGTCTTTGGCTTGGAAGGTGACGCTGTTTATGGGGCTGCAATCTGCCTTGTTCTATGTTCCTGCCGCTTGGTTTCCCGAAATGATGAGCGGACAGGGAATGGATTCAGAGACTGCGGGATGGATGCTGTCCGTGCTGCAGTTTTCGCAAATGCCATTTACTTTTATTGTGCCTATTTGGGCGGCGCGGGTGAAGGATCAGCGGGTATTGGTTCTGATTATGGCTGCGCTGTATTTTATCGGTCTGGGTGGATTTCTGCTTGGAGCTACACAGTGGAGTGTGATTTGGGTCATTTGTATCGGTATAGCGGGTGGTTTTGCTTTCCCGTTAGTGATGATGTTCTTCAATTTGCGGACGCGGACACCGCAGCAGGCAGCAGAGCTGTCGGGTATGGCTCAATCCTTTGGGTATTTGTTGGCCGCGACAGGACCGACGCTGTTCGGTTATTTGCATGATGCGACACAAGGCTGGACAATTCCGCTGCTACTGCTCTTATGCCTGAGTGTTCTGCTTATGTTTATAGGGCTGGGTGCAGCCAAGAAACGATATGTCGGAGGCGAGGTGGATGATCAGACTGCAATTTGATGCAGACGGTTACAGTGTGATTTGTAGTGCAGGTCGTGTTATGTTGTTGGCTAAAGAGTTTGCGCTGTTGCGCTTTCTGTACGATAACCGGAATCAGGTGTTCACCCGGGAACAACTGCTGGATCGTGTGTGGCCGCTGGAGTATCCGGTGGAGCGTACGGTAGATGATCATATCTACAGATTGCGCAAAAAACTTAAGTCATGGGATGGTCTCCGTATTCATACGGTCAGAGGGTATGGCTACAGCTTGACCTTGACTGACGTGCAGCCACAGAATCATCCGTCCTTGCACGATCAGGAGGTGCAAGACGCCGTACATGGACTATTCCGCAAATACCAGCTGTTGGGGCAGGGAAATTCCATCGTAGCGCTGGCTGCCCAGCAGGAGCAGATGGGTTTTGAATTGTCAGTCTTTTATCAAATGTATACCCGTTTTGTACAGGCCGATGTGTCATGGTTCTTGGAGCGGGAGGACTTTACACGCGCAGATCGATTGTATTGGATGCTGCTGCTATATATGTGCACAGCAGGGGTGACGGATGAGGGGCTTGCTCTATGTGAGTGTGCGCTTTCCAGCAGGCTGCTGTCCAGTGAACAGGAACGGGAATTACGTATTCTCAACATCCTGGAGGCTTATGTAGAGAATGGACAACCTGAACGCGCACAGGAAGGTCTGCCACTGACCATGATGGTAATAGAACGAGATAATCTCGATAAATTTGTGATGCCTGTTGCACTAATGGAGATGTATATGCATCTGGTTGCCAATTATATGGAAAAGGCTGCGGAACTGTCTGATCGTCTGGAAGGCATGCTGTCGGAGGCTCCGTATTTACGCGAGCTGGGCCGTTATCGCATGATGCGCGGACTTATGCTGTTGCGTACTGGAGATGTGGATAACGCCGAGCGGCTGATGGATGAGGGATTGGATACCCTTGATATGGCTAAACAGGAATTGCTAAAAATCAAAGCGGTAAGTCAAATTCGCTCGTTCTTGAAGCTTTGCGGTTCCTATCCAGCGCTGGAAGAGAAGTATACCGCTCAATATGATCAGCTTGACCGGGACAACAGCTTAACACTGCATCGTCCAGCGCTAAGGCGCTGGCTGGAACAAACACTTTCTACCGTCTGATGTTTTAGCTGTCTGACTTTCCTCTGATATAGACCCGCTAGAATGTTCTTATTGCTAAAGAAGCTGAAAATGAGAGCAGGGTGAGTAGATAATGAAGGAAAAGAAAGAACTGCATTCCACGCCTAGCATTTGGCACAATGGCCGTTTTCGGCGGATGTTTGCGGCGCACACGGCTGCTTCCTTTGGCGATTGGTTTGATGCTATCGCCATTCAGGTGCTTGTTGCTTATCGCTGGGAAGCCGACCCTATGCTGATTGCGCTGATTCCGGTAGTGATGGCGCTACCGGGTCTGCTGCTGGGTTCCATCGCGGGCACGTTAGCTGACCGGGTACACAAGGCCCGGCTGATGATCGTCTGCGATGCAGCTATTGCCTTATTGACGCTGGCCATTCTCGCCGTCCCGGGTCCGGTGTGGCTACTGCCTTTGCTCGGTCTGCGCGCGGCGGCTGGCGTATTTCAAATGCCTTCACAGCAAGGCTTGACCCGCACGGTAGTCGCCAGCGACGACCTGTTTCGGGCGACCTCGCTGAATGGGTTGGTCAATCAGGCCTCCAAAGTGGCAGGGCCGCTACTGGGCGCTATGACCTTGACTGTGTTGTCTCCCCAGGCATGCATTATTCTCAATGCATTGCTGCGCCTCTGTTCCGGCCTGCTGCTGTGGCCGCTGCGCGGAATCGGTCCGGCGCTGGTCAGCGCAGACCAACAAGCTGTTGCAGCCGAGCAGCAAGGAAAGTCGGCTGCGCATACAGCGCCTGAGGCTGATGAAGCTAAAATGCGGGAGGAGCATGTCCGCGCATCTCGTTTTTTCAACCAATGGCGTGAGGGCTGGGCGTTCTTATGGCGCAGTCGAATGCTTTTGCATACGCTCATATTCGGACTTTTCGGCTTAATCGCCATTCTCATGATCGACTACCAGTTCCCTACGCTGCTGCGAGTGCTCGCTCCGGGTAATGAGTCACTGCTTGGCTGGCTGGTTTCAGCCATTGGTGCTGGCGCCGTCGGCTGCATGCTTGTGCTTAATCGCTTGAATCGCATAAGTGCAGGCTGGGGGCTTGGTGGTGGGTATGTACTGGTTGGCGGAGCTATTGCTGCTTTAGGCTGGGCGCAACCCGGAACAGGATGGCCCGTACTGCTTATGATCGGGGCTGTGCTGGGCGTGGGCAACGGCCTGTACATTATCACCCAGAATTATATATTACAAGCCAAAACCCCTGCTGATATGGTAGGACGCGTCTTCGGTATCCAAAGTACCGTGATTGGAGCAATCATGGTCGTTTCGCCGCTTGCCGGGGGAGTATTGATCCGAATAGCAGGGGCGGGAACGGCTTTTGTCTGGATCGGAATGACTGTTGGAATTCTGGGTTTGGCAGGACTACTGCTTCAATCCGTAATTTGGCGCGAGTCCCTCGCTGATTCTAGCCTGACTACGGAGCAAAATGCAGACCTTGCGTAGTCAAACTTGCGCAATAATTTACTTCGATTTTCGTCATTTATATTTTTAGCATGGGAGAGATCATGATGACTCAACAAACTTCAGCCTCAGAGCCTGTGGCACGGTTACTTGAAGGATCTCGGGTGTACTTGCGTCCCGTTAACGTGGAGGACACCGAGCTATACTATAATACATTGTTCCATCAGGATGTGCGGAGGCTGACAGGCACACAACGCAGCTTTACCAAGGATCAAATTGCCCGTTATATTGAAGCTAAAGGACAGGATTCCTCAAGCCTGCTGCTCTTGATTGCGCTTCGCGAAGATGATCGTGTCATTGGAGATATAGCCCTGCAGGATATGGACAGCCTGAACCGCAGTGCCAACATCCGTGTTGCGATCAATGAGCAGGGAAATCAGGGGAAGGGCTACGGCACTGAAGCGCTTGTACTCATGCTGGGTTACGGATTCGGTATCTGTAACCTGCATCGGATTGAGCTGAATGTATTTGATTTTAATGAACGTGCCATTCGTTGCTATGAAAAAGTAGGCTTTCAGCGCGAAGGTGTACAACGGGATGCTTTATTCTACAATTATGAATACCATGATTCGATTCTGATGAGTATGCTGGACCACGAATACCGCGACCGCTACGTGAAAAAAGTAGAAAATTGATTCAACACGTTTACACGGGTTTACAGAAGAGATATAATTAAAAGATAAAGTTGCTTGTTTGCGCAAATATGACCGACAACATCAAATGAATATATGAATTACCGGAGGAGCCTGTCACCAAGGCTCCTTTATGTCTTTTTAGGGGAACCTGTGCTGTATTTCGGGTTCCCCTTTTTATTTTGCGAGCTGTCCGTTAAGGTCAGACACATATTTTGCACGTTTGTTTTACATTTTATGATTAGGATTTGCAAAATTCGATTCCAGTCGCTCCGATCTATATCTTGTTCATTGGAAGTCGCTTATGGGATTTTTGCAAATAAGTTCAAGGATTAAACAAAAGGAGGTTATCAGCCTATGCAATTTATATTGTATCTTCTGCTGATTCTGTTGTTCACAAAAGTCGCGGGTCATGTGTCTGTCAGGCTCGGTCAACCAGCAGTACTAGGAAAGCTGATCGCAGGAATTGTGCTGGGCCCAGCGGTATTAGGATGGGTTCAGAATGATTCGCTGATTCATGATATGTCTGAAATCGGCGTGCTGTTGCTGATGTTCATTGCTGGACTGGAGACGGATCTGGATCAACTTCGACGTAATTGGAAGCCTGCGGTAGCTGTGGCGGTTGGAGGTATTATTTTACCGCTAATTTGTGGTTTTGGTGTAGGGGAAGCCTTTGGATTCTCGGTGCATGAAGGCTGGTTTCTAGGGATCATTCTGAGTGCTACCTCGGTAAGTATTACCGTACAGGTGCTCAAGGATATGAACAAGCTGAATACCCGAGAGGGCTCGACCATTTTGGGTGCGGCGGTGCTGGACGATGTGCTTGTTGTGGTACTGCTAGCGGTAGTAATGAGTATATTCGGTATGGGTGGAGAGACTTCGCTGGGACTTCTTGTTGGCAAAAAGCTAGTTTTCTTCGTCGTAGCTATTCTGGGGGGCTGGTTCGTTGTTCCGTGGATTATGAAAATACTCGCTCCACTCAAGGTGACTGAAGCAGTCATCACGACTGCGTTGATTATTTGCTTTGGGTTTGCGTATTTTGCAGATATGTTGGGGATGGCGGGCATTATCGGGGCTTTTGCTGCCGGGATTGCCATTGCACAAACAAGCTTTAAGCACGTCGTAGAAGAAAAGGTGGAACCCATCGCTTATTCCATCTTTGTTCCTGTTTTTTTTGTCAGCATTGGATTAAATGTTTCCTTTGAGGGAGTAGGGCAGCAGCTCGGATTTGTTGTTGTTTTGACACTGATTGCGCTGGTGACGAAGTTAGTGGGAGGAGGCCTCGGCGCGCGGCTGACGGGCTTCGATAACCGTTCTGCCCTTGCGATCGGCTCCGGGATGATATCTCGCGGCGAGGTCGCACTTATTATTGCAGCTACCGGTCTACAGTCGGGTCTGTTGGCACAGCAATATTTTACATCGGTGATCATTGCCATCATTCTGACGACCTTGGCTTCGCCCCCGATTCTCAAGCTGTGTTTTAGCGATAAGAGGGAGACTTCCGCTCACGATACAGAAAAGAAGGTCAGCACGGACAAGTCATAACGAGAGTATCAACAGGTCATTAACAAAAAGACCCTTCGGGTACAGCTTCTCATAGCGTGCATGGAAAGTCTGATTTAGAGTAAAGCGGACTTTCCATGCAAGATGAGAAAATGGGCGAAGGGTCTTTTTTATGCTAAATGTGCTGCGAGAATACAGTAATTAGGACTCAGATACGACAGTGAAACGTTGGTTCAGATGTTGTGGTTTTTCGATTTCGTCCACTACGGCAACTGCATAATCTTCGTAGCTGACATAGCTTGCACCTTTGGAATTAACCAACAGCGTGTCTTTTCCCACTTGGTAAGAGCCTGTGCGTTTACCCAGAGCAAATTCCGCAGAAGGACTAATGAAAGTCCAGTTCAGGTCGCTGGTACCACGCAAAATTTCCAGGTTTTTTCCTTGGTTATTTGCTGTTGGATATACGAAATCAGGGAAGCCGGGAGCATCTTTCACCAAAAGTGTTTGGGATTCGTCAGTGAACAAGCTGCCTGCACCACCTACGACAATCAGGCGAGTACCGGATACATTACGCAGACCTTCAATTAGTACGTTACCTGCATCGACATGCAGATGCTCTTGTCCGAGTGGAGCGGCAAATGCATTAACGACTACGTCAAAGCCTTTCAGATCATCTGTTTTCAGATCAAAAACGTCTTTTTGTACTACAGTAGCACGATTTTCTGTAACTTTAGCCGAGTCACGGACGATGGCGGTTACTTCATGCCCTCTGTCTAATGCTTCTTTTACGATATTACTTCCTGCTTTACCGGTTGCACCAATAACTGCAATTTTCATAATAGATAGCCTCCTATAAATATGATGTGGATGATGGATGATTCATTCGTTTGATCGTAAGTGTACCCAGTGCATTTACGAACTTTAATATGTAACTATTATAGTTACAATATAAAATAAAAGTCAAGCTCTTCTGTTGGGCAAACTAAAGTCCTCCGATTGGAAAGAGAGGAACTCGTTTAAATATATAAGGTGAAACTGAATGAGCAAACTTAAGCCATATTGGATATATGTAGACCACAGATAAGAAAGGAAGAGTGAACCGATATGAGTAAAAAAGTACAGCTTGAACCCACAGCACAGAAATTTGCAGACGATAATGCCAAGCCTCCGTTTCTATATGATTTGGGTCCTGAAAAAGGACGTGAAACGGTCAATGAGGTTCAATCCGGTCCAGCAGACAAACCTGCCGCAGATGTAGAAGATCTAACTATTCCAGGTGGGCCTGGCGGTGAGGTAAAGGTCAGAATTGTTCGTCCACAACAAGTGACAAGCGATCTGCCGGTCATTGTATATATTCACGGAGCAGGCTGGGTATTCGGTAATGCCCACACGCATGATCGTCTGATTCGTGAATTGGCAGTCGGCTCACAGGCAGCCGTTGTATTCCCGGAATATAGCTTGGCACCTGAAGCTAAATATCCGACGGCGATTGAGGAAATTTACGCGGTCGTTCAATGGGTGGCACAGCATGGGCGCGAGCATGGACTGAAGCCCGATACGCTGACGATAGCCGGAGACAGTGTCGGCGGTAACATGACCGCGGCCGTAACGCTGCTGGCCAAAGAACGCAGTGGTCCTTCCATCCGGCAGCAGTTGTTATTTTATCCGGTGACGGACGCTTCCTTTGACACGGAATCCTACCAGGAGTTCGCCACAGGATATTTCCTGAGCCGCGAAGGAATGCAATGGTTTTGGGATCAATATACGACGGATCCCAACGAACGAGCGCAGATCACGGCGTCCCCGTTACGTGCCACCACAGAACAGCTCAAAGGGCTACCGCGTGCGCTGGTCATTACAGGCGAGGCCGATGTGCTGCGCGATGAAGGTGAGGCCTATGCGAACAAGCTGCGTGAAGCAGGGGTAGAGGTAACCGCTGCACGCTTTCAGGGCATCATCCACGACTTTGTGATGCTGAACCCATTGTCGGAAACCGCGGCCAAGCGCGGTGCGATCACGCTCGCTACCTCATGGCTGCGCCAAGGGTTTGAGGGCTAGTACACTATAGAGCGTTTTAAGGGTGCCGTCGTGTGATTTGATCCAGTTCTTTGAACGATTAGGCTGTCTTCTTCCTGCTGACATCTATTGCAGGGAAGGCAGCCTTTATACATATCTGCAATGAAACCGCTTCACGTTCGTCGAACAGAGTGATAATATAAAATTTGAACGAGTTTGACCGACTTCGGCCTAAGGGGGATATCCATGCCATTTCAGGGACAACGCATTTTACCTGCAGCTAAGCATATGAAGCAGCTGGAGGGTATTTTGGACAGTTCTTATGAATATGCGGTTTTTCTGGATACGCATGTAGCGCAGCTGCGCAACCTGTACCAGATGGCTAGAAGTCGCAACAAGCAAATGCTTCTGCATGCCGACCTGGTGCAAGGCTTGAAGAATGACGAGTATGCGGCTGAATATTTGTGTCAGGAAATTAAGCCGTTTGGGATTATTTCGACCCGATCCGGGGTGATTGCAACCGCTAAAAAGAAGGGGATTCTTGCTGTACAGCGGGTGTTCCTGCTCGATACGATTGCGCTGGAAAAAAGCTACGCGCTGGTGGAAAAAACACGACCTGATTATATTGAGGTGCTGCCTGGTGTTGTTCCACCTATGATTAAGGAAGTCAGCGAGCGCACAGGCATTCCTATTTTGGCGGGCGGACTTATTCGCACCCCTGAGGATGTGGAAGCGGCGTTGGCTGCGGGAGCCACAGCAGTTACGACCTCCAATAAACAACTGTTCGAGCATTATAAGCAATAGCTTTTATTTAAATCAAGTGGGCAACCATACATAAATATGCAAGGAGGCTGGAAAACGATGGAGCAATACATTCTTGCCTTGGATCAGGGCACAACCAGTTCGCGGGCCATCTTGTTTGATCGGCAGGGAAAAGTGGTATACAAGGCACAACGGGAGTTCCCACAGTATTTTCCCCAGCCGGGGTGGGTAGAGCAAAACGCAAATGAGATATGGAGCTCTATTTTGGCCGTCATCGCCTCCTGCTTGTCGGAATCAGGTGTGAAAGCCAGCCAAATTGCCGGGATTGGTATTACGAATCAACGGGAAACCGTAGTGGTGTGGGATAAACATACGGGTCTGCCTGTATATCATGCACTGGTATGGCAGTCACGGCAAACAGCCGGGATCTGCGAGGAATTGAAAAGCCGTGGATTTGATCATATTTTTCATAGCAAAACGGGGCTACTCATTGATCCCTACTTTTCTGGCACCAAGGTCAAATGGATACTCGACAACGTCGAAGGGGCACGAGCTCAAGCGGAGCGTGGGGATTTGCTGTTTGGTACGATTGATACCTGGCTAATCTGGAGATTGTCCGGTGGTAAAGCACATGTAACGGACTACTCCAATGCGGCCCGCACACTCATGTACAACATATATGAGCTAAAATGGGATGAGGAGCTGCTGGATATTCTCGGCGTTCCTGCGTCTATGCTACCAGAGGTGAAATCATCTTCTGAGATATATGCGCATACGGTGGATTATCACTTTTTTGGGCAGGAAATTCCTATTGCCGGAGCGGCGGGTGATCAGCAAGCAGCTCTGTTCGGTCAGGGATGCTTTGACAAGGGCATGATTAAAAATACTTACGGTACGGGATGCTTTATGCTGATGAACACGGGAGATGAACCCTGTGACTCGGAACATGGACTGATTACGACCATTGCATGGGGGCTGAACGGTCAGGTAAAGTATGCGCTGGAGGGCAGCATTTTTGTAGCTGGGTCTGCTATTCAGTGGTTGCGTGACGGGTTGCGTATGTTCCGTGAAGCCAAAGATAGTGAAGCGTATGCGGCGCGTGTGACCTCGACGGAGGGGGTATATTTTGTCCCGGCCTTTGTGGGGCTGGGCAGCCCGTATTGGGACAGTGACGTGCGCGGCGCGACATTTGGTTTGACACGGGGAACGACCAAGGAGCACTTTATCCGAGCGGTACTGGAATCGCTGGCCTACCAGACTAAAGATGTCTTAACTGCCATGGCGAGCGATTCGGGTGTACCTGTGCGTTCATTGCGTGTAGATGGAGGCGCAGTGATGAACGAATTCCTGATGCAGTTCCAGAGCGATATTCTCGATCTGCCTGTAGAACGACCTGCTGTGAACGAGACAACTGCACTCGGTGCGGCGTATTTAGCGGGACTGGCAGTCGGGTTCTGGAGCAGTCTGGATGAAGTCCGGGGATATGCGCAAAGTGATCATACCTTTACTCCGTCCATGAGTGAAGACGTGCGGGCTGATCTTTATGGTGGCTGGAAAAAGGCAGTTCATGCCGCAATGGCGTTCAAGTAGCAGGCAGATTTCCCTTTTCATAGCGTATCGTGTGTGCTACGATATAGATAAGTTAATACTCGTCAGGAGACTTGGAGAGACCATGAACCGCTCGGCATCCGCCGCAGCGATGTTCGTGGTCTTTTTTTGTACCTTATGATGATTCGGTTGGCAGATTGCATCGTGAATATATACAAAGCTGGAGGGATACATGATGGGAGAACAGGGATTTGCTGCGCAGGAGAGAACCGCTGTCTTGGAACGTATGGGACATGAGCATTTTGATATATTAATCATTGGCGGCGGCATTACAGGGGCGGGTATTGCGCTGGATGCGGCGGATCGTGGTTTGAAGACAGCACTGGTGGAGATGCAGGATTTCGCAGCAGGTACGTCCAGCCGCTCGACCAAGCTAGTGCATGGGGGTCTTCGCTATTTGAAGCAGTTGGAAGTTAAGATGGTAGCCGAGGTCGGAAAGGAGCGGGCAATCGTATTCGAAAATGGCCCACATGTGACCATACCGGAGCGTATGCTGCTTCCTTTTCACAAGGGCGGCACGTTTAACGCATTCACCACCTCTGTCGGGCTACTGGTATATGATTTCCTTGCCGGTGTTAAGCGTAGTGAGCGCCGTCGTATGCTGGACATCCAGGCTACACTAGAGCGCGAGCCTTTGCTGAAGCGTGATGGACTGAAGGGAAGCGGCAGCTATGTGGAGTATCGTACAGATGACGCTCGCCTGACGATTGAGGTCATGAAGGAAGCTGTTACACGAGGGGCGCTGGCGGTGAACTATGCCAAGGCTGACAAGCTGCTGTATGACGAAGGACGAATAAGCGGTGCAAGCGTAACGGACCGGGTAACGGGAAAACCATACGAAATTCGAGCTTCGCTGGTTATTAATGCGGCCGGACCATGGGTAGATACGTTGCGGGAAATGGATCGCTCCAAAGAGGGTAAGGTGCT